>OOBP01000194.1_pt1 | contig 70641 bp, 67 predicted proteins | sample 1671681 | NCBI WGS metagenome assembly OOBP01 (sample SAMN06348181, study PRJEB24527) | human gut metagenome
CGATGTGGGCCTTGCCCAGCAGCAGCATGGACACACGGGACTGGCCGATGCCGCCGCCCATGGTCAGGGGCAGCTCGCCGTTCAGCAGCATCTTGTGGAAGGGCAGCTCCCGGCGGTTGTCGCAACCGGCCAGGGTGAGCTGGCGGTCCAGAGACTCGGGGCTGACCCGGATACCCATGGAGGAGAGCTCCAGAGCCTTGCCGTTGACGCTGTCCCACACCAGCAGGTCGCCGTTGAGACCCCAGTCGTCGTAGTCGGGGGCGCGGCCGTCGTGGGGCTTGCCGGACTTCAGCTTGCCGCCGATGCCCATGAGGAAGGTGACGGTGTGCTCCTTCACGAAGGCGTTCTCACGCTCCTTGGGGGTCAGGTCGGGATACAGGTCCTCCAGCTCCTGGGTGGTGATGAAGGTGATCTCCTGGGGGATCTCAGGCAGCACGCACAGCTGGGGGAAGACGGAGCGCAAGAAGGCCTGGGTGTCCCGCAGAGCGCCCACGATGCTGCGCACGGTGTTCTGCAGGTACTCCACGTTGCGGTCCTCGGCCAGGATGATCTTCTCCCAGTCCCACTGGTCCACATAGGCGGAGTGGAGGTTGTCCAGATCCTCGTCCCGGCGGATGGCGTTCATGTCGGTGTACAGGCCCTCACCGGGGTGGAACTGGTAGCGCTTCAGGGCCAGACGCTTCCACTTGGCCAGGGAGTGGACCACCACGGCGGTGTCCTCTACACGGCGAATATCAAAGGAGACAGGGCGCTCCACGCCGTTGAGATCGTCGTTCAGACCGGAGGAGGCGGCCACAAAGAGGGGGGCGGATACCCGGTGCAGGCGCAGGGCGCCGCTCAGGCGGTCCTCAAACAGGCGCTTGAGCAGGCCGATGGCCTTCTGAGTCTCATAAATGCTGAGCAGGGGGGCGTACCCCTGAGGAATGGTGGAACGTTCCATATAGTGAAAACTCCTTATAAAATTGGGATAAGCCGGGCGGCCAAAACGGGGGAATGGCCCGGCGCATGATATGACATTATAATGCCACGGCGGCGGAATTGCAATCGCTTCTTGCCATTTTGCCCCGGTTCACGTATAATGAAAACCGCAATTTCTGTTACCGGAAGGGGAGAGGAACCGCTATGAAGCTAATTTCCTGGAATGTAAATGGCCTTCGGGCGTGCCTGAAAAAGGGGTTTTTGGACTTCTATCAACAGGAACGGCCGGATTTCTGCTGCCTTCAGGAGACGAAAATGGAAAAAGGTCAAGCCGACGTAGACCTGGGCGACGGAATTCTGGAATTTTGGAATTCCGCGGAGAAAAAGGGCTACTCCGGCACGGCGGTCTTTACTCCTCACGCCCCCTTGGCGGAGACCTACGGCATGGGACTGGACCAGCACGACCACGAGGGACGGCTTATTACCCTGGAGTATGAGCAGTTTTTCCTGGTGTGCTGTTATACCCCCAACTCCCAGAGCGAGCTCAAGCGGCTGGATTACCGCATGACCTGGGAGGACGATCTGCGGGAATACCTTATGGAGCTGGACCGGCGTAAGCCGGTGATCTACTGCGGCGACCTCAATGTGGCCCACCAGGAGATCGACCTGAAAAACCCCAAGACCAACCGCATGAACGCCGGATTTACCGATGAGGAGCGGGAGAAGATGACCCGCCTTCTGGAGTCCGGGTTCACCGATTCCTTCCGCTGGCTCCATCCCGACGCCACGGGGATCTACTCCTGGTGGTCCTACCGCTTCCAGGCCAGAAAGAACAACGCGGGGTGGCGTATTGACTACTTCATCGTTTCCAACCGGCTGCGGGACCGCATCAAGCGGGCGGAGATTTTGACTCAGGTGGAGGGCAGCGACCACTGCCCTGTGCTGCTGGAGCTGGACCTTTAAAGGGGGGCGCTGCATGAGACGGAAAGACCGTGAGATTCGGGATCTGGAGCAGATGGAGGCCATCCTGAAGGGCTGTGACGCGGTTCGCATCGGGGCTCAGGATGACCAGGGTATGTTTATCGTCCCCTTGAATTTTGGGTACCGGCTGGAAGGGGAGAAGCTTACCCTGTTTGTCCACTCGGCCCCGGAGGGGAGAAAGGTGGACGCCTTCCGCAGGGGAGGACAGGTGGCCTTTGAGATGGATTTCGGCCATGCCCTGCGCACAGCGGACACCGCCTGCGGCCACAGCTTTACCTACCAGAGCATCATGGGTACTGGTGAGATCCGCCCCCTCACAGAGCGGGAGGAGAAGCGAATGGGCCTGGGCGCTATCATGGAGCATATGACCGGCCGGACCTGGGAATTCCCCGACGAGTCAGTGGACCACACCGCCGTCTTTGCCCTGGAGGTCTCCCAGTGGACGGCCAAGTCCAACCAGGCGGGCTGAGGAGGAAACAGGTATGCTGGAATTTGATAACCAAAAATATTCCTATTCTTCCCGCAGAAATATGGTCTACGCCCGGAAGGCCATGACGGCCACCTCGGTCCCCCAGGGGGCCCAGATCGGAATGGACGTGATGAAGCGGGGCGGAAACGCCGTGGATGCGGCTGTCGCTATGGCTGCGGCCATGCCTTTGCTGGAGCCCACGGGCAACGGACTGGGTTCCGACTGCTTTGCCCTAGTCTGGATTGAGAAAGCGAAAACACTTTACGGACTGAACGCCAGCGGAGTCGCTCCTATTGCTTTATCAGCAGATATTGTAAAGGGAAAGGGCTTTTCGGAAATACCCAAGACGGGCTGGATTCCCACCATGGTTCCGGGGGCGCCCGGAGGCTGGGCGGAGCTCAACCGCCGCTTCGGTACCCGGCCTCTGGCGGAGCTGTTCGCTCCAGCCATTGCCGCCGCCCGGGAGGGCGTACCGGTACAGGTGAATGTGGAGCCCCAGTGGGCCAAGGATTCCAAGCGCATCGCCGCCGCCATGGAGCAGGACAGCGCTCCCCACGCCTACTGGTGGCAAACATTTATGAAGGAGGACGGCTCCCCCTACCGGGCGGGCGACATCTTCCGCTGGCCTGAGTATGCCGACACCCTGGAGGAGCTGGCGGCCACCAACTGCGAAAGCTACTATCGCGGCAAACTGATGGAGCAGATCGTGGCCTTCTCCCAAAAGACGGGGGGATATTTTCGGGAGGAAGATTTCCGTACTTACCATCCCCAGTGGGTGGAGCCCATCCACACGGATTACAAGGGCTATACCGTCTGCGAGATCCCGCCCAACGGACACGGCATCACGGTGCTCATGGCCCTGAACATTTTAGAAGGTTTGAATCTGCCTCGGGAGAAGGAGCAGGGGGAGACCTACCATAATATCATGGAGTCTCTGAAGCTGGCCTTTGCCGACACCAAGACCTATGTGGCCGACCCCAGGACCATGCGCACCAAGGTGGAGGACATGCTCTCACCCAAGTACGCCGACCAGCGGCGGGCGCTCATTGGAGAGAAGGCCCTGCTGCCCCAGGCGGGCGACCCCTCCTGCGGCGGGACCATCTACCTGTGTACCGCCGACCCCCAGGGGAACATGGTCTCCTTCATCCAGAGCAACTACACCACCTTCGGCGCCGGAGTGGCCATCCCGGGCACCGGCATCTCCCTGCAAAACCGGGGGGCCAATTTCTCTCTGGACGAGAGCAGCGACAACTGCCTGGCAGGGGGGAAGAAGTCCTACCACACCATCATCCCCGGCTTTTTGATGAAAGACGGGGAGGCCGTGGGCCCCTTTGGCGTCATGGGCGCCTTTATGCAGCCCCAGGGCCACGTCCAGGTGCTGGTCAACGCCATTGACTACCACATGAACCCCCAGCAGTGCCTGGACGCCCCCCGCGTGCAGTGGATCGGCGGCAAGCACATTCAGGTGGAGTCCGAGGTGCCCCAGCACGTGGTGGAGGATCTGCGGGCGAGAGGGCACGAGGTGGAAGTCATCCAGGACCGGGTGGACATGGGCCGGGGCGAGATCATCTGGCGCACGGAAAACGGCCTGCTGGCCGGAGGCACCGAGCCCCGGTGCGACGGTTCTATCGCCGCCTGGTAACCAGCTTTCTTGAAAGAAAGCTGGGCAAAGAACTTTGTGCGAAACTGCGTTTCGCCTCTGGGGCAGAGACCAAAGAGGAGAGCAGCTTCCGTTAAAATCTGCCCTTCTCCTTCCCCAAGTTTCCTTCTTGAAAGAACGGTAGGCAAAAGAACTTTATGTGAAACTGCGTTTCGCCTCTTGGGTATAGGCTAAAGAGGAAGGCAGATTTCGATAAACTCTTGCTGTTCTCTTTCTATAAGCTTCCTGCTTGAAAGAACGGCAGGGCAAAAAACTTTGTATAAACTGCGTTTTGCTTCTGGGGCAGAAGCCAAAGGACACATGCGTAAGACGCGAAAACCCCATGGATGGCAAAACGTTGGTAAGAAGAAATGGCATATGGAAAAGCAGCGGGAAAACGCAGTTTTCCCGAAGCTTTTTGTCTCCCTTTTTCTCGAAAAAGGGAGGAGAAAGGAGCGCGTTATGAAGATTGCAGAACTGTTTGGAAAGGGTAAGACTGTGTTTTCCTGCGAGGTGTTCCCTCCCAAGAAGACCAGCCCTGTGGACAGTATTTATAAGACCCTGGACGGCCTGAAGGACATCAAGCCCGACTTTATCAGCGTGACCTACGGAGCGGGCGGTTCCAGCGCGGTGAACCAGTCCACCCGGGAGATCGCCTCCATCATCGAAAACCAGTACCACATTCCCGCCATGGCCCACCTCACCTGTGTGGCCTGCACCAAGGGCGAGGTCACCGAGCTGCTGGCCGGTCTGAAGCAGGACGGCGTGGAGAACGTGCTGGCTCTGCGGGGCGATCGCAACCCCGACTATCCCCCCAAGACCGACTTCCTCCACGCCGACGAGCTGGTGGCCTTCATCCGCCGCCGTGGCGATTTCGGTGTGTCCGCCGCCTGCTATCCCGAGAGCCATCCCGAGAGCCCCGACGCGGTGAGCGATATCCGCTACCTGAAGCAGAAGGTGGACGCCGGCGCCCAGCACCTGGTCAGCCAGCTGTTTTTCGACAACGATGACTTCTTCCGCTTCCTGGAGCGCTGCCGCATCGCCGGGATCAATGTGCCCATCGAGGCGGGCATCATGCCCGTGCTGAACCGGGCCTCCATCGAGCGCATGGTGTCCATGTGTGGTGCCTCTCTGCCCCGCAAGCTCACCCGCATCCTGGCCCGGTACGGCGATCACCCCGCCGCCCTGCGGGAGGCCGGTATCGCCTACGCCATCGACCAGATCTCTGACCTGGTGGCCGCCGGAGTGGACGGCATCCACCTCTATACCATGAACAACCCCGCTGTGGCCCAGCAGATCAGCAGCAGCGTCGCTTCCATCCGCAGCGTGTAACCGGAGAAAGGACAAGGTCCATGCCCATTACATTAGAACAACTGGATCTGAACGAGGTACTGCGCTATATGGGCTGTCCCCCGGAGAAGGCGGACGAGGACCTTCGCACGCTGATCGGGGCCTGCGCCGGACAGCTGCTGGCTGTCGTCCGGCCCCGGTGGACCTACCGCATCTTTGACGTGACCCTGGAAGAGGAGGGGGTGCGCCTGTCCGGTGGGCTGCTGCTGCCGGGGGAGGACCTGAAGCGCCACCTGGCGGGGTGCCGCCGGGCGGCGGTGTTCTGCGCCACCCTCTCGGCCCAGGCAGATGCCCTCATTCGCCGGGCGGAGAGCGGGGACATGCTCCGGGCCCTGGCCCTGGACTGCTGCGCCACCGCTGCGGTGGAGCAGGTGTGTGACCAGGCGGAGCAGGAGCTTCAGGCCATGTTCCCCGGCTGCTATTTCCCATTCCGCTTCAGCCCCGGATACGGAGACCTGCCCATCACCCTTCAGAACTCCATTCTTACCCTGCTGGACGCACCCAGAAAAATCGGGCTGTGTGCCAGTGCCAGCCATATTCTTACGCCCCGCAAGTCGGTGACCGCCATTCTGGGGGTGGCCGACCAGCCCGTGGCACAAACCCAGCGCAGCTGTATCAGCTGTCCGGCCCATGACAGCTGCCAATATCGAAAGTCAGGTGGACACTGTGGAATTTCTTGAACTTCTGAAAACTGACCGCCCCGTCCTGCTGGACGGCGGCATGGGGACCATGCTCCAGGCCCGGGGCCTGCCCGTGGGGGCCACCCCGGAGATGACCGCCCTGGAGCACCCCGACTGGCTGCGGGAGATCCACGGGGCCTACCTGGACGCGGGCTCCCAGATCGTCTACGCCAACACCTTCGGGGCCAACCGGGAGAAGCTGGCTCACTGCGGCCACGCCGTGGAGGAGATCGTTCCCGCCGCGGTGGCCGCCGCCAAGGAGGCGGCCCAGGGCCGTGGACTGGTAGCTCTGGACATCGGCCCCATCGGCCAGCTGCTGGAGCCCACCGGCATCCTGGCCTTTGACGAGGCGGTGGAGATCTTTGCCCAGGTGGTCCGGGCGGGCGCCCAGGCCGGGGCCGACCTGGTGGCCATCGAGACCATGACCGACCTGCAGGAGGCCCGTGCCGCTCTGCTGGCGGTGAAGGAGAACTGTGACCTGCCCGTCCTGGTCACCATGACCTACGAGGCCACCGGCCGCACCTTCCTGGGATGCTCTCCCGCCGCCGCCGCCCTTACCCTGGAGGGCATGGGGGCCGACGCCATCGGCGTGAACTGCTCCCTGGGTCCCCGGGAGATGCCCCCCCTGGTGGAGGAGCTGCTGAAGTGGACCAATCTGCCTATTGTGCTCAAACCCAACGCGGGCCTGCCCCATCCCGACGGATCGGGGTACGACATTACCCCCCAGGAGTTTGCCCACAGCCTGGCCCAGCTGGCCGACATGGGCGTCAAGGTTTTTGGCGGCTGCTGCGGCACGACCCCGGAGTACATTGACCTGCTGCGCCGGGAGCTGGAGGGCAAGCAGGTGCGCCAGGTGCCCCGTGCGGTGCCCGCAGCGGTGTGCAGCGGCACCCAGGTGGTGCCCATCGACCGGGTGCGGGTCATCGGCGAGCGCATTAACCCCACGGGGAAGAAGCTCATGAAGGAAGCCCTGCGCAAGGGCGATGTGGACTACATGCTGAACCAGGCCCTGGCCCAGACTGAGGCGGGGGCCGACATTCTGGACGTGAACGTGGGTCTGCCTGAGATCGACGAGAGCGAGATGATGGTGCGCACCGTCAAGGCCATCCAGGGCATCACCGACGCCCCCCTGCAGCTGGACTCCACCGACCCCAAGGTGCTGGAGGGTGCCCTGCGGGTCTACTGCGGTAAGGCCATCGTCAACTCGGTCAACGGCGAGGACCAGGTGATGGACGCCATCCTGCCCCTGGTGAAGAAGTACGGCGCGGCTGTGGTGGGCCTCACCCTGGACCAGAATGGCATCCCCTACGCCGCCCAGGACCGCCTGGCCGTGGCCCGGCACATTCTGGACAAGGCGTTGTCCTACGGCATCCGCCGGGAGGACGTGTATATCGACTGCCTCACCCTCACCGTCTCGGCGGAGCAGGCGGGGGCGGTCCAGACCCTGGACGCTCTGCGCATGGTAAAGGAGCAGCTGGGGCTGAAAACCGTGCTGGGCGTGTCCAACATCTCCTTCGGCCTGCCCGCCCGGCCTCTGGTGAACCAGAACTTCCTCACCATGGCCATGGCCGCCGGGCTGGACCTGCCCATCATCAACCCCAACGTGGACGCTATGATGGCGGCGGTGCGGTGCTTCCACCTGCTGACCAATGTGGACCGGGATGCCCGGGACTTTATTGCCGCCTACGGAAATGCCACCGTGTCCACCTCCATTACTTCCGCCGCTCCGTCGGCAGCCGCGCCCCAGGGCGGCCAGGCCCGGACCCTGGAGGAGATCGTAGCCGCCGGCCTGAAGGGCGAGGCGGGGGAGGCCACCCGGGCCCTGCTCCAGGAGCGGGAGCCCATGGACGTGGTGGACAACGTGCTCATCCCCGCCCTGGACAAGGTAGGAGCCGACTTTGAGCAGAACAAGGTGTTCCTGCCCCAGCTGATCCAGGCAGCGGGAGCCGCCCAGGCTGCCTTTGAGGTGATCCGGGAGCGCCTGGCCCAGAGCGAAGGGGGCGGCGCCAGCCGTGGCGTGGTGGTGCTGGCCACCGTGAAGGGCGACATCCACGATATCGGCAAGAACATCGTCAAGGTGCTGCTGGAAAATTACGGATACCAGGTGGTGGACCTGGGCAAGGACGTGGACCCCGCCGCCGTGGTGGAGGCCGCCCGCAAGTACCAGGCTTCTCTGGTGGGCCTGTCCGCCCTGATGACCACCACTCTGAAAAGCATGGCCCAGACCATTGCCATGCTCCACGACGCGGGGCTGCCCTGCCAGATCATGGTGGGCGGCGCGGTGCTTACTGAGGACTATGCCCGGGAGATCTCTGCGGACTTCTACGCCCGGGACGCCAAGCAGAGCGTGGACATTGCCCGCCAGGTGGTGGGATAAGCCGCCGGTTTTTGGGGCGGATATGGAGGCGAAGCTATGAGAAAGAAGGGCGCGGCCAAAGAGAAGAGCTGGAAGCTGGCCGTTGGCTTGATCGCAGCTGCGGTGCTGTGCGCGGCGGTTGCCCTGTTTATTTGGCAGCAGCAGCCGGAGTACTTCACCTACCGTGACCAGCAGCTGGAGGCCATCAAGGGCGTGGACCGCAACCGCTACGACCCTCAGGCCTTTACCCAGGAAGAGAACGGCTGGATCACCTATGAGAAAAACGGCAGAAAGGCCCTGACCGGCATTGACGTGTCGGTCTATCAGGGGGACATTGACTGGGAGGCCGTAGCCCAGTCCGGGGTGGAATTTGCCATCATCCGCCTGGGCTACCGGGGCTATTCTCAGGGCGCCATCCAGCTGGACCGCAACTTCGAGCAGAATATGCGGGGAGCCCTGGAGGCGGGGCTGGACGTGGGCGTCTACTTCTTCTCCCAGGCCACCACGGTGCTGGAGGCGGAGGAGGAGGCCGACTTTGTCCTGGAAAATCTCCGGGGCTATCCCATCACCTTCCCTGTGGTCTTTGACTGGGAATTCGTCACCGCGGACCAGGCCCGTACCCATGAGATGGAGGGGGAGGCCCTCACCGACTGCGCTCTGGCCTTCTGCGAGCTGGTGGCCACGGCGGGATATACGCCCATGGTGTACTTCAACCAGGACATTGGATACTTCTATTACCAGTTGGATGAGCTGGACCAGTATCCCTTCTGGCTGGCGGAGTACGACAGCAAGCCGGATTTCTTCTATGACTTTGAGATCTGGCAGTATACCCACACTGGAACGGTGCCCGGCATCCAGGGCAGCGTGGACTTGAATCTGGCCTTTGAAAGCGGCGAGCAAATGAACTGGTAAGAAAAAGCCCGGCATGAAGCAGTGCTTCATGCCTGGCTTTCTGTCATTACTCGAGAATAGCTTTCGCCAGACGGCAGGCGGTGTCGTCCACAAAGCCGAAGTCCACATGGGGGTTGTACAGGGCCTCCAGCTGGTCGTGCATGGCCTTGGCCTGGGCCAGGGAGGAGACGGCCTCTTCCTCCAGGGCGGCGCTGACCCTCCGGGCAAAGCGCAGCCGGGAGCGGTTTTTCCGCAAAACGTCCTGATCGGCCCCGCTTTCCAGCCGCAGGTGGCGGAAGGGTTTTTCGGGATAGGGCAGGTCGGGGGTGGAGGAGACAAAGGCCAGCCCCTCCTGGGGGAAGAGCAGGTGGGCCAGCCGGTCGGGGGCCATGGGGTCGGGACAGACCACGGCGTCGTAGCCCCGGGCCAGGGCCCCGGCCAGCAGGTGGCTCAGCAGGCCGTGGGCCAGACCGTACCGGTCGGAGAGCTCATAGACCTTGGGGCACTGGACCTGTACGGTGCCGTACAGGGTGATGGGGCCCTGATGGGTCATGGCCCCCAGAAAACGCTGCTTGGCCTGGCCGGGTGCGGTGTGCCGGTCTTTCAGCTCCCGGGTCAGGATGCCCTTGGCACGGCGGGCCAGGCGGTCCTCCAGAAAGGGGGAGGAGAGAATGGCACGGGCGTCGGCCATGATCTCTCCCGCCGCGCCCAGGCAGCGGTAGGCCCGCTGGTAACAGCCCTTGTAGCCCGCCATGCACCGCATGATCTCCTCCCGCAGGGGCTGAAGGGATTCCCGGCGGTAGCTCTTGCCCAGGTCCACATAGTCCTCCACCACGCCGGGATACTTAGGCTCCACCACGTGGGGGGCAGTGCCGTCCACAATGGCGGCAGCCAGGCCGGGGAAGATGACCGCGTCCAGAGAGCCTGGGTCGCCGGAACAGAGGATGTACTCCACAGCTTCCCCCTGCTGGCTCACCAGCTGGGCCACCTTGCGCATCAGGGTGGACTTGCCGCAGCCGGGGCCGCCCTTCAAAATATAGATGCCCCGGGCCTGCTCCGGGGGCAGGAGGTGGGAGTACAGGGAGTAGAAGCCGGAGGGGGCGTTTGCCCCCAGAAAATATGAGACCTCGTGGAATGAAACCATAGAAAACCCTCCAAATTCAAATATCTGCCTCAGACTATGCGTGTAGGGAAGGAGGGGTGAGAAAAAAGCACGGCTGGCCCGCAAAAGGGGACCAGCCGTGCTTTATGTTCAGTTAACCTGCGATGGACAGGTAGTCGCTGGAGACGTATCCGGTAATCGCCTTGCCGGAGGCGTCGGAGAAGAGAATCTGGTACCAGCCTGCCTGGCTGTCGTCCAGCACGATGACCTGGGTCTCAAAGCTGAGGCGGGAGACCGCGTCATACTGGGTGCCGGGGCCGGAGCGGACATTCAGGGTGGGTTCCGCGGTGACCACGCCGATGCGCTGGGCGCTCTGGCACTGGATGACCGCGCTGGCGGACAGGGAGCCGCAGGTGGCGGTGATGGTGACCTGAGCGGTGCCCGCGCCGGTGTACACGTTGGTGACTACGCCGTTGCTGTCCACTGTGGCGATGGCGGGGTTGCTGGAGGTCCAGGTGATGGGCGCCTGAGTCCCGGTGAGGGTGGCAGTGAGGGTCAGGGTCTTGGCGCTCTCCAGAGTGGCCTCAGCCTGGTCCAGAGTGAGGGTGGCGTCGGGATCGGGCTGGGTAGGCTCGGTGGGCTCCTCCGTGGTGTCATAGGTGAGCAGACGGTAGAGCAGTGCGGCCATCTCAGCGCGGCTGAGGTTGGTCTTGGGGTTGATGACCCCGCCGGCGCCGCTGGCTACTCCCTGGGCCACCAGCGCGGCCATGTGGGGCTTGGCGTAGTCGGCGATCTGGTCCTTGTCAGAGAACTGGTCCAGAACGCTCAGGTCGGGCTCGGGGCTCTCAATGCCCAGTAGAGGCATGGCCTGGTGGAGCATGGTGAAGGCCTGCTCCCGGGTGACCGGGGCGGTGGGGGCGAACAGACCGTCGCCCACGCCGGAGGCCAGGCCGTTGGCGCTGGCCCAGATGATGGCCTTGGCGTAGTAGTCGGTGGGGGAAACGTCGGTGAAGGTGAGGGAGCCGGTGACGGCGGGCTTGCCCAGGGCGTTATACAGCATCAGCACGAAGTCGCCCCGCTGGATGGACAGGTCCCGACCAAACTCGGTGGAGGAGACGCCGGAGACGATGCCGTGCTCATAGCAGTACTCCACGGCGGTGTAGGACCAGTGGTCGGGGGTCACGTCGTTGTGGACGTTCTCCAGGGACACGGGGATGCTGGTGGTGATGCCGCCGGCGGTGGCGGTGATAGTGCCGGAGCTGCTGTTGCCAGAGGCGGTAAACAGGCCGTCGGCGGTGATGGTGCCCACGCCGCCGGTGACGCCCCAGGTCACAGCGGTGGAGGAGGAGCGCAGGGCGGAGCGGGACCAGTAGGTACCGGTGGCGGACAGCTGGACGCTCTCACCCGCCTTCATGGACAGGGAGGACAGGGCGCTGCCGTTGGACTTGGTTACCGTGAGCTTGGACAGGGAGGTGACCACGTGGATCTGGGCGGTGCCGGAGAGGCCCAGGGAGTCGGAGTGGATGGTGATGGTGTCGGTGCCCGCCGTGCTTCCGGCGGTGTACACCGAGCCGTTGAAGGAACCCAGGCCGCTGGAGGTAAAGGCGGCGTCGGAGACCCGGTTATCCACCGTTTTGGCTCCGGCGTTTACCGACACCACGTCGCCCAGGGTGACCGAGGTGCCGGCCAGGACCACCAGACCGTCCTCCTTCAGGGCCAGGCGGGTGGCCGGGCCGGTGCCGGGATCGTCGGTGACCAGGAGGATGAAGGTGGCGCAGCTTCTGGCGCTGCCGCCGGAGGGAGAGCTCTGAATGGAGACGGAATTGGAGCCGGGCAGGCGGGCGCTGAGGATGGAGGAGCCGCCGCCGTCCAGGTTCACCGCCCAGACGCAGCCCTGGCTGAGCAGCTCGTTGGCCAGGTCCTTCTCGCTCAGACCGCCGGAGTAGCCGGACTGGCGGCCGTCCACTTCATAAAAGACCATGGTGCCGTCGGCCTTCACGCCCAGAGCGGTGCGGGGGTTGCGGCCGTCCTTGGCGTAGGCCCAGCTGGAGCTGTCGGTGACGGTGCCGTTGTAGACCATGATGTCCCCGCAACCGCCGGCCCACTGGGCTCGGGACAGGACGGGGTCGGTGCAGGTGGTGGTCAGGGTGACCAGATCGCCCACCTGGTAGCCGGCGAAGAGCTCGTAGTAGCCCGACTCATAGGCGGCGGTGAGGATGTAGTTATCCGTTCCGATGGTCACCGACTGGTCGGTGTCAAATACCTCGGTGACTTTGAGGGTGAGGGTGCTGTTGACGCCCAGGTCGGCGCCCTTCTCCTCGTCCACCAGCTCCATGCGGATCATCCGGCCGCCGGCGTTGTCGGTGCGGGTGGAGACGGTGGAGAAGTCCTCATTATAAAGGAACAGGCCTCCGGAGGAGTCCCGCCACTTGTTGAAGTGGTTCACGGTGGCGGAGGTGTTGGTGCGCTGGTTTGTCACCGTCATGCCCACCTGGGAGGACATGGACAGCTCCATACCGCTGCCCGACCAAGCCACGGAGTGGCGGCCTTCCGGGCTGGATTTGTATACGCCGTTTTCAATGGAGATGCCGATGGGCACTCCGTTCCAGTCGAAAAAGTCGCTGTTGATGCCGCCAATCACGTTGTAACCCAGGCTCTCAGCATAGCTGATGGCTTTGTTGATGGTGGCCGCGCCGTAAATGGTTCCGGCGGACTGGACCATGATGGGATAGACCTGGCTGTTGGGGGAGAGCTGGAAGCTGTAGCTTTCCACCCGGCCGGCGGAGGAGTGGTCCGTGATGGTGTTGGTATAAGTAAGACCATCGGTAATGGACTGTGTGGTAGTCAATTTTTTGGTCCCTGCGGTGGCGAACGCCGTGGGAATAGCCATGACCACCGCTAAGGTCAGGGCCGCGGCCCTGCGGGATAGCTGCTTGAAGTTGGATCGTTTCATGAGGTCTCCTTTGCATGTGATCGGGATTGAAATGGGACGAACTGCGCCCTGGAAACAGGGCTCATTAAAAACCATTATAGCAGGAACGGACCTGGGATTCAATGTCAATAGAAGGGCAAAATCTGGCGAAAGGTCACACATGGGCAGTTGTAAACAAGCCGTGAATCCATACGGAGAGCAGTTGAAAAAGGGAGGGGATTGGTGTAAAATAAGACGATTGTCCCCGGACAGGCAGTGCCGGGATTGAGAAAGGAGCGGACTGCTTGGCAAAGAACAGTGAAAATTCAACCAAGACCATCAGCGTGGTGATGGCCATCACCCTGCTGGGAAAAGTACTTGGTTTGTACCGGGACCGCTTGATGGCGGTACACTACGGCACCACCGGTATGGAGGCCAAGGCCTTTTATATTGCCAGCCGCATCCCCCGGGTCTTTTTCGACGTGGTGTTTGCCTCTGCCATCGCCGCGTGCTTTATCCCGGTGTTCAGCGAGTACCTGACCCGGGACGGGAAAAAAGCGGCCTACAAATTCGGGAATAACTTTTTGTCAGTGATGACCCTGCTGACGGCGGTGCTCACCGTACTGGGCATTTTCTTTGCCCAGCCCCTGGTGACCCTGTTTGCCGACGGCTATGACCAGGAGACGGCGGCCCTGGCCGCCTCCCTGACCCGGGTGATGTTCCCAACGGTGCTCTTTACCGGGGTGGCCTTCTCCTTTGTGGGCATTCTCCAGGCCATGGACCGCTTCAACATCCCCGCCCTCATCAGCACGGTGTCCAATCTGGTCATCATCGCCTATTTCTTCTTCCTGGACGACAGCCTGGGAGTCTACGGACTGGCGGCGGCCTATCTGGTAGGGTGGCTCCTCCAGGCGCTGATCCAGGTGCCCTCCCTGCGGCGGCTGGATTTCCGGTTTCGTCCCAACTTTAACCCCAGGACGGAGGGCATGCGGAAAGCCTTTGCCCTCATGGGGCCCGTCATGGTCTCCACCTGGGTCCAGCCTATTAATTTGACGATCAATTCCAAGTTTGGTTCCCACCTGTACGACGGCGCCGGAGTCTCCGCCATGGAGTACTCCACCAACCTGTATCTGGTCATCGCCGGCGTATTCATTCTCTCCATCACCAACGTGATCTTCCCCAAGCTCTCCCGCCTGACTGCGGAGCATCAGCAGGACGCCTTCCGCCAGACCATCAACCAGACGGTGCACAGCAGCCTGTTTTTCGTGCTGCCCATGGCCGCCGGTCTCATGACCCTGGCCCGGCCCCTGATCTCCTTCCTGTACGGAGGCGGAGAGTTTGACGCCTTCTCCGTGGACATCACCTCCCAGGCTCTGTTCTGGGTGTCCATCGGCATGGTGGGCTACGCCCTGCAGAATATCCTCAGCCGGGGATACTTCGCCCAGCAGGATGGACGCACCCCCCTCATTGCGGGCGCCGTCTCCATCCTGGTGAACATCGTGCTGTGCATGCTCCTCACCGAGCCCATGGGGGTCTCCGGTCTGGCCATCTCCTCGGCGGTGTCCTCCACGGTGTATGCCCTGCTGCTGATGATCCCCCTGGAGCGCAGGGGAGAGGGGGTGCTCACCCCGGCGTTTGTGGTGGATTTTGGGAAAATGCTGCTGTCCGCGGTGTGTATGGCCGTGGTGGTCTGGCTGACCCGGAACTGGCTGGGCGGCATCCTGCCCAGCGGGAAACTGGGTGAGCTGATCCAGCTTGGCGTGTGCGCCGTGGAAGGCGTGGCCGTCTATTTCCTGCTGGTCACCCTGCTGGGGCTGGAAGAGGCCCGTCTGGTGCGGGATATGCTCCGGCGAATCGTAAAGAGAGGTTGAGCAATGGAACAAATGAAAACCGTAATACAAACCAGTGTGATCTTCCGGCTGCTGGCCGCCCTGTGCGGCTGGTTTAGCCGCCAGTGGGCGGGGAGCGGCTTGATCCAGTGGTTCATCCATCCCCGTCTCGGCCTGGAACAGGCCCAGTCGGAGAGCAGTGTGTTTTACCGCCTGTGGCGGATCGTCCACGGGACGCTGTGTAAAATTTATGAGGTGCTTTGCCTGGATAAGCTGTTTTCCGGCAGTCTCATTGTGAAAAGCTGGCTGTGGTGCGGCGCGGCGGCGGTGCTGGCTCCCATTCTGCCCACTATGGCGGTGCTGGGTCTGGCCCTGGTGGGCTGCGCCTGCCTGCTGGTGGACTTTATGTCTGACCGGGGCCGGGAGCTGTTCTATGCCCCCGTGAACCGCTACATCTGGCTGTACGCCGCCATCTATGCTGTGGGCACCCTGTTCTCCGTCACCCTGAAGGGGAGCCTGCTGGGCGGCGTGCTGACGGTGGCCTTTATCCTCTTTGCCATCGCCCTGGAAAATGCCATCACCACCCAGCGCCAGCTGGAGGTGCTGCTGTTCTTCATGGTGGCTGCCGGCGCCGCCGTGGCCCTGTACGGCATCTGCCAGTACCTGTTTGGCTGGGGCTACCAGTCCTCCGCTTGGGTGGACAGCGACATGTTCAGCGACATCAACTTCCGGGTGCCCTCCACTTTGGAGAACCCCAACATGCTGGGCCAGTACCTGATCCTGGCCATCCCCCTGGGCGGCGCGGGCCTGCTGTCCGCCAAGGACTGGGGTAAGCGGATCTTCTATTTCTGCTGCTGCGGCATCATGTGCGTGTGCATGCTGCTCACCTTCTCCCGTGGCGCCTGGCTGGGTCTGCTCTTTGCCGGCTTCATTTTTGTGCTGTTCCTGCAGCCCCGGCTGCTGTTGCTGGCCCCCATCGCTCTGGTGGCCCTGTACTTTGTCCTGCCGGACACCGTCATCAACCGCTTCTCCAGCATCGGTGACCTGGGCGACCAGTCCACCTCCTACCGGGTGTACATCTGGATGGGCACTCTGGCCATGCTGAAGGACTACTGGCTGTGCGGCATCGGCCCGGGCGACGCTGCCTTCAATCTGGTGTATCCCAAGTACAGCTACAGCGGCATTGAGGCCCCCCACGCCCACAACCTGTTCTTGCAGATCGTGTGCGACGCGGGCATCATCGCTCTGGTCATCTTCATCCTGCTGCTGTTCCGGTACTTCCGGGACCTGTGCGCCGCCTTCTGCCGGGAGAAGGACTCCTTTGTCCGCTTCCACGTGGTGGCCTTTGTCTCGGGGATCGCAGGCTTTATGGTCCAGGCCATGACGGACTATTCCTTTTATAACTACCGGGTCATGTTCCTGTTCTGGAGCTACCTGGCCCTGGGACTCCTGGTGTCCCGCTACGGCCAGCTGAAGAAGAGAGGGGCGACACTGTGAAGCGCATTCTGAACATCATCAGCGACACCAATATCGGCGGCGCGGGGCGAGTGATCCTCAACTACCTCAGCTGCGCCGACCGGGAACAGTTTGAGACCCTGGTGGCCGTGCCCAGAGGCAGCCTGTTGAAGGAGCCTCTGGAGCAGGCGGGGGCCCAGGTGCTGGAGGTGGACGGCATCGCCGACCGCTCCTACGACCGCAAGGACGTGGGCACCCTGAAGGAGCTCATCCGCCGGGTCAAGCCCGACCTGGTCCACACCCATGGCTCTCTCTCCGGCCGCATCGCCGCCAAGCGCTGCCATGTGCCGGTGGTGTACAGCCGCCACTCCGCCTTCCCCGTGCCCGCCAAGCTGCGGTATCCCCCGGGACGGTGGGTGAACAAGCTGGTCAACGAGCATTACGCCGACCGCATTATCGCCGTCAGCCCCGCCACGGCGGAAAACCTGACGGACGGGGGCATTTCCCCGAAAAAAATCACCATCGTTATGAACGGCGTGACCCCGCTGACCCCCATCTCCCAGGAGGAGAAGGAAAAGCTGCGCGCTTCCCTTGGGCTGAAGGAAAACACCTTTACCCTGGGCATCCTGGCCCGGATCGAGGACTACAAGGGCCACTCTGACATCGCCTTTGCCGCCAAGCTCCTGAAGGAGCAGGGACGGGACTTCCGTATCCTGGTGGCGGGCACCGGCGCCTACGAGGAAGAGCTGCAGCGCCGGGTGAAGGAACTGGGCGTGGAGGATGTGATGCCTCTGCTGGGCTTCCGGTCCGATGTGGCCGCCCTGCTGTCCATTCTGGACGTGCAGCTCAACGCCTCCTACGGCACCGAGGCCACCAGCATCGCCCTGCTGGAGGGCATGAGCCTGGGGCTGCCCTCCATCGTCAGCGACTACGGCGGAAACCCTTGGCTGGTGAAGGACGGGGACAACGGACTGGTGTTCCCCGCCCGGGACAGCAAGGCCCTGGCTGACTGCATCGCCCGCCTCATGGACCAGCCCGAGACCTGTGCCCACATGAGCCAGCGGGCCAAGGAGGTTTTCCAGGCCCGGTTTACCGGAGAAGTATTTGCCAGAAACGTGGAACAAGTGTATCTCGACGTTCTGAAAGGAGTATCTCATGGAACAAAATAACCACAAATTTCGCCTGCGGCTGAATCTGTTCGACGCCATCGTGCTGGTGGTGGTGCTGCTGGCCGCGGCTGCCTTTGGCTATCTCACCCTGAAGGACAAGGGAACGGACGCCTCCGCTCCCACCACCCAGACCGTGCAGTACACCGTGCTGTTCCAGAAGATGAATGAATCCGGCAGCCAGATGGTAAAGGCCGGGGACCAGCTGGAGGACACCGTGAAGAACTACCGCATGGGCACCGTGGTGTCTGTGGAGCGCAAGCCTGCCATGGTCCAGGTGCTGGACCAGGAGACCAAGACCTATGTGATGGCTGAGCTGGACGGCTACGAGGACGTGTACGTCACCGTGGAGAGCACCTGCACCAGCACCGACGAGGCGCTGCTGCTGGACAGCGGCTATGACATCCGGGTGGGCCAGACCGCCTATGTGCGCGGCCCCGGCTACATGGGCAGCGGCCCTGTTACCACGATTGAGAGAGGTGAGTGACAATGAAAATCATGGATCGTAACGGCCGTCTCTTCGGCAAGATCAGCATTGTAGACGTAGTGGTCATCCTGGTGGTGCTGGTCATGGGCGCTGCCATCTACTACAAGACCCACCAGCCCCAGACGGGCACCAAAGTCACCACCACCAAGATCGTGTATGAGATGCAGCTGCAGAATCAGCCCCAGTACGTGGTGGACACCATCAAGGTGGGGGACCAGATGTACGATAAGGACCGCAGCACCGGCGGTTCTCTGGGCGAGATCCTGGACATCCAGGTGACCCCCGGCACCAAGCAGGCGGAGTTGGACGACGGCACCGTGGCCATGGTGCCCTGTGAGGGATATTACGACGTCCTGCTCACCCTGCAGGCCGAGGCTCTCATCGAGTCCGACGGCAACTATGCAGTGAACCGCATCTATGATCTGGGCGTCAATTCCACCCGGAATTTCAATACCAAGTACGCCAGCTTTGTCGGGACCATTGCCAGCATTGAGCTGGCCGGTGAGGATGGCGTGTAAAGGAGCTTCGGCATGAAAATTTTCATGGCCACCATGGGCCTTGACATCGGCGGGGCGGAGACCCACATCGTGGAGCTGGCAAAACAGCTGAAAGCCCAGGGGCACGATATCGCCATCGCCTCCAACGGGGGCGTCTACGTGCCCGAGATCACCCAGGCGGGTATCCGCCACTACTCCGTTCCCATGCACCGGCGCAGCGTATCGGATATGCTTCGTTCCCGGTCTATGCTCAAAAAGATCATCGCCAAGGAAAACCCCGACGTGGTCCACGCCCACGCCCGCATCCCCGCCTTTTTGTGCGGGAGCCTGCAGCGCTCTATGGGCTTCCCCTTTGTCACCACCGCCCACTGGGTCTTTGACACCAAGGGCATGCTGCGGTACCTCACCAACTGGGGCGACCGCACCGTGGCGGTGTCCGACGACATCAAGGCCTACCTCATCCGGGAGTACGGCCTGAAGGCGGAGAACATCTCCGTGACCATCAACGGCATCGACACGGACAAGTTCTCCCCGGAGATCTCCGGCCAGGCTGTGCTGGAGGAGTTCTCCATGGACCCGGAAAAGCCGGTGGTCTCCTACGTCAGCCGGATGGACGCCGACCGGGCTATGGTGGCCCGGCAGCTCATTGAGGTCGCCCCCCAGCTGGACCGCCTGGTCCCCGGGGTACAGCTGCTCATCGCCGGCGGCGGAAACGTATTTCAGGAATTGAAGGAGAAGGCGGACAAGGTGAACGCCGATCTGGGCCGCAAGTGCGTGGTCATGACCGGCCCCCGCACTGACATCAACCGCATCGTGGCCGCGGGCCAGGTATTTGTGGGCGTGTCCCGTGCGGCCCTGGAGGCCATGTCGGCGGCCAAGCCGGTGATTGTGGCGGGCAACGAGGGCTACCAGGGCCTGTTCGGCCCCGAAAAGCTGGCCCAGGCCCAGGAAGGAAACTTCTGCTGCCGCGGCTTGCCCATGTCCGACCCCAAGACCCTGCTGCAGGATGTGGCGGCGGCGCTGGCCCTGTCTCCTGAGGAGAAGGAGAAGGTAGGCGCTTACGGCCGCCAGGTGATTTTCCAGTATTACTCCGTGCGGCGCATGGCCCAGGACTGTCTGGACATGTACGAGCAGGTCCGCCGCCGGAAGTACAACGTGGTCATGAGCGGCTACTACGGCTTCTCCAACGCCGGAGACGACGCCATTTTGCAGTCGGTCCACGAGGGGATTCTGGCCGCCAGTTCCGAGGTCTCGGTGACGGTGCTGTCCAACGACCCCCAGCTGACCTGGGACCTGTGCGCCATGGAGGCGGTGCCCCGCTTCCGCTTCTGGAAGGTGCTGAAGGCTCTGCGCCGCTGTGACGCCCTCCTTTCGGGAGGCGGCAGCCTGCTTCAGGACCGTACCTCCACCCGGTCCCTGCTCTACTACCTGTCCATCATCCGCTGTGCGGAGTGGATGGGCAAGCCGGTGATGCTCTACGCCAACGGTATCGGCCCTGTGAACCGGCCTGCCAACCGCCGCCGGGTGCGCCGGGCGGTGGAGCGGGCGGCTCTGGTGACCCTGCGGGACAGCGGCTCGGCCAAGGAGCTGCGGGAGATGGGCGTGAAGCGCCAGGACCTGCATGTCACCGCCGACCCTGTGTTCAATCTCTCGCCCGCTAGCCGGGAACGGGGCCTGGAGCTGCTGGCCCAGGCACAGCTGCCCCAAGGAAAACCCTTTGCCGCGGTGTCCGTGCGGGATTGGCCGGGCAGCGAGACCTTCCCCAAGGAGCTGGCTGCCCTGTGTGACCACCTGCGGCGGACCTACGGCATGGAGATCCTGTTCCTGCTGATGCAGCCGGAGCATGACCGCCAGACTACCGCACAGGTGCGCCAGGCTATGGAGGAGCCCTCCTACCTGCTGGATGTGTCCTGTACGCCCCGGGAGCTGATGTCGGTGCTGGGCCAGGCCCGGCTGTGCGTGGCCATGCGCCTGCACACCCTGATCTTTGCCGCCCGCATGGCGGTGCCCTGCATCGGTCTGGTGTATGATCCCAAGGTGGACAGCTACCTGAAGGAACTGGATATGCCCAGCGCCGGAGACGTGGAAAACTTCGACCGCCGCCAGGCCATTGCCTGCGCCGACGAGATGATGGCCCACTATGAGGAAAAGCTGGAGCGGCTGAAAGAGAAGTCCGCCGCTCTGGGCCAGGCCGCCCTGGAGAACCAGCGCCTGCTGCTGGAGCTTCTGGAAGGAAAGTGAAGAAAATGCCGTCTGGGAAGAGGTTCCCGGGCGGCATTTTCTTTACAAATGCAGGGAAAAAGAATATAATAAATCAGTTAGGAAGAAAAAGGACACAGAAAGGAAATAGACCTATGAAAAAAACATCCCTTTTGGCCCTTTGCTTATCCATTGCCCTGATGCTCACCGCCTGCGGCGGGAAGCAGGGGAGTGAAAGTGAACAGGAACAGGCCCGCGTGACCGTGGTGGCCACCACCTATCCGGTCTATCTGCTGGCCAGCGCCGTGGCGGAGAACGTGGACGGCGTGGTGGTAGAGCGGCTGAACACCGGCGCGGTGAGCTGCCTGCACGACTATACCCTGACGGTGAGCGATATGAAGCTCATTGAGGGCGCCGACGTCATCGCCATGAACGGCGCGGGGCTGGAGGACTTTATGGACGACGCCCTGGCCGCCGCCAAGGGAACCGTCATCGACTGCTCGGAGGGCGTGGAGCTGCTGGAGCTGCTGGGCCACGACCACCACGACGAGGATGAGGCAGAGGGGGAGCACTACGACCCCCACTTCTGGATGGACCCGAGCAACGCGGCCATCATGGCGGAGAATCTGGAAAAGGGCCTGAGCCAGGCCGACCCGGACAACCAGCAGGCCTATGCGGACAATCTCACGGCCACCCTGGCGCAGCTGGAAAGCTGGAACAGTACGCTGCAGGACATGATCCAGGGCAGCGGGGGGGAGGTCTCCGGCCTGGTCACCTTCCACGACGGCTTCCAGTACTTTGCCAAGGCCTTTGATCTGCCCCTCCTGGCCGCCATCGAGGAGGAAGAGGGCAGCGAGGCCAGCGCCCAGGTCATCAACGAGACGGTGACCCTGGTGAAGGAGCACAGCATCCCGGTCATTTTCACCGAGGTTAACGGCTCCGACGCCACCGCCCAGGCCATTGCCCAGGAGACCGGCTGCCAGGTGGCCCAGCTGACCATGCTCATGGACGGGCCCGATGACGGCAAACTGAGCAACTACATGGACGGACTGTCCGCCAACGTGACAGCCATCGTCAACGGCTTTGCCGGGGAAGAGGTTATTTCATGAGAAAGATCAAACACGGCAAAATGGCAGGGGGCTGCGCTGACGCCTGCTGCCTGAAGCTGGAGGGACTCAATGTCCGCCTGGAAGGGGAGGAGATCCTGGAGGACGTGTCCTTCCACCTCCACTGCGGAGAAATCGCCGCCCTCATCGGCCCCAACGGAGCGGGTAAATCCACCCTGTTCCGCAGCATTCTGGGTCAGCTGCCCTATGGGGGAAACATCACCTTCTCCCCGGCGGGCGGACCCGCCATCCGTCTGGCCGACGGCACTGTGGTGGGGGGCAGCCGCCCCCTCATCGGCTATGTGCCCCAGTCCCCCAGCTTTGACCGGGGAGACCCGGTAAGCGTGCTGGACTTCTTTACCGCCGCCACCGCCCGCTGGCCCGTGTGGCTGCCCATCCCGAAAAAGTACCGGGAGCGCTGCCGCCAGAGCCTGGCCCGGGTCCACGGGGAGGACCTGCTGGACAAGGCCATGGGGGCCCTGTCTGGGGGACAGCTCCAGCGGGTGCTGCTGGCCCTGGCTCTGGAGCCGGTGCCCCATATCCTCATTCTGGACGAGCCCCTGTCCGGCGTGGACATCGAGGGCGAGCACCAGCTGCTGGAGATGCTGGACGAGCTGCGCACCAAGTACGACCTGTCCATCCTCCTGTCCACCCACGACTTTGCCACCCTGGGCCAGTTTGCCGACAAGGTGATTTTGCTCAACAAAAAGGTGCTGAGGTCCGGTCCGCCCGATGAGGTGCTGTCCTCGCCGGAATTTTACGAGACCTTCCACCTGCGGGTGGGGAAAGGGGGCGAGGGCTGATGGAGCTCTGGTATTCTCTGGTGGAGCTGCTGCCCTTTGAGTGGGCCCAGAGCGGTGGGATGTATTTTATGAAAAACGCCCTGCTGGCGGTGCTGGTCATTTCGCCCCTCTTCGGTATCCTGTCCACCATGGTGGTCCACAGCCGCATGTCCTTCTTTTCCGACGCCCTGGGCCACTCTGCCTTTACCGGCATGGCCATCGGCGCCATCTGCGGCTTCAACGAGCCCACCTGGGCGGCAGTGGCTTTCGCGGTGATCTTTGCCCTGCTCTTCAACTGGGTGCGCCGCCGCTCCGCCCTGGCCAGCGACACGGTGATCGGCGTGTTCTCCTCCACCGCCGTGGCCCTGGGTATCTTCATCTCCACCCTGGGCGGGCGCTCTTTCACCAAGTTCAACGCCCTGCTCATCGGTGATATCCTGTCGGTGGAGCCGGGGAAGATCGCCCTGCTGGCGGTGATTTTGCTGCTCATCATTGTGCTGTGGGCGGTGTCCTTCAACCAGCTGATGCTCTCCGCCGTCCATCCCGCGCTGGCGGACAGCCGGGGGGTGAAGGTGTTCTGGCAGGAGACGGTGTTCTCGGTGGCCATCGCCGTGGTGGTCACGGTGTCCATGACCTGGGTGGGCCTGATGGTCATCAACGCCCTCATTGTCCTGCCCGCCGCTTCCGCCCGGAACATCGCCCGGAACATGACCCAGTACCACCTGCTCTCCCTGCTGGGAGCGGTGGGGGCGGGCATCGCGGGGCTGATGACCTCCTATTACATCGATACCTCCGCAGGCGCGGCCATCACCCTCTATCTGGCCGCCTGGTTCCTCATTACCTTCCTGCTGCGGAAAAAGGGATAAATAAAATCAGGGCCGGTCCCGGGCAGCTGCCTGCGGGACCGGCCCTGTGCCGGTTTCGACAAGAGATCAGGTGTCGATGTCCACCAAAATGTTGTCGGTGCCGTGTTGTTCAAATTCGGCGATATAGGCGTCGATGCGGCTGGTGAGCTCCTCGTAATTGCTCTCGTCAATGGGGGCGTCATCCATGTCCCGGCGGGCCAGATCCTCGGCCAGAATGTCAAAGAACACGTTGTTCTCATATTCCATAATGGCTTCGTGGATACCGCCCTCCACAAATGCGCGGGAGGGGACGATCTCTCCCTGATACAGCTCGGCCAGAGTGGGCATGCCCTCCAGCACGGCCTTTCCAAAAACAAGGCTCTCCACCTCGTCATAATCGGCGAACCGCTGGTCTCCCCGGGTGGAATTCAGAATCCAGTTTCCAATGTAAACCAGATCCAAAAGCCGGCGAAATTGTTTGTTCGTTAATTCCAGGTTCATAGCGCGGACCTCCTTTCCTGGAATCAAGGGGACTGGTGGTATCTTTATATTATAGTCTATGTGGGCGGCTTGTCAAATGGAGCGGGCATATTTTCTGGGAAAACTGCCCCTTGTCACCGGGAGAAAAATGGCATAAAATAAATAAGATACCATTCTCTTTACAGGAGGGGGAAAGGAGTGTATAATACCTCCACCTGTCCTGTTGCACAGAGAAAACAAAGAGCCTGGGAGGATTCCATGAAAATGGAAAAAGAAGTCATCATTTCCATCAAGGGGACACAGCGATTTGAGGGCAATCAGCCCGATACCATCGAACTGGTCACCGAGGGACGCCTGGAGCGGGAGGGAGACCACTACACCCTGTCCTACCAGGAGAGTGAGCTCACCGGCCTGGAGGGGACCCTGACCACCTTTCAGATCGAGCCGGAACGGGTGACCCTGATGCGGGTGGGAGAGGTGAACTCCCAGATGGTGTTTGAAGAGGGGCGGCGTCACATGTCCATGTACAACACCCCTTACGGCGCCATGACCATCGGGGTGAATACCCGCCACCTGCTGGCCGAGCTCAGCGACCGGGGCGGGGAGATCGAGATTGACTACGCCATCGAGATCGACCACGAGATCGCCGGACGCAATGTTTTCCAGATCAATGTCAAGGAGTCGGATGGCAGCTTCGGCCTGAAGCAGTAAACCGGCTCATTTCTCAAAAGAGAGAGAACAATTCCAAGTGAAAAGGTGATAGAAATGTCAAACATGATCCAAGCCGCCCGCAGCCAGGTGGCTCAGCTGACCCAGCAGGCCTATGAGCGGGCCGCTCAGGCGGGCATTCTGCCCGGAGACGTGGCGGTCAAGGCCACCATCGAGATCCCCAAGGATACTTCCCACGGGGACTACGCCTCTTCCTTTGCCATGGCGGGCGCCAAGGCCATGCACATGGCTCCCCGCGCCATTGCCCAGGCCATTGTGGACCACATGGAGCTGGAGGGCAGCTTCTTCCAGAAGGTGGAGATCGCCGGCCCCGGCTTCCTGAACTTCACCCTGGGCCCCAAGTGGTTCGGTCAGGTCCTGTCCGACGTGGAGACCGAGGGCGCCGATTACGGCTCCAACACCGAGGGCAACGGCGAGAAGGTGATGGTGGAGTTCGTCTCCGCCAACCCCACCGGCCCCATGCACATGGGCAACGCCCGGGGCGGCGTGCTGGGCGACACGCTGGCCAACGTGCTGAAGCGGGACGGCTGCAACACCTGGAAAGAGTTCTATGTCAATGACGCCGGCAACCAGATCCACAAGTTTGCCATGTCCATCAACGCCCGCTACATGCAGCTGATCGTGGGTGAGGAGAACTTCCCCTTCCCCGAGGAGGGCTACCACGGCGACGACATCCGTCAGCTGGCTCAGGCCGTGTATGACCAGCATGGCGACAGCTGGAAGGACCTGCCTGAGGAGGAGCGTCTGGACAAGCTGGCCCAGTACGGCCTGTCTGTCAACATCCCCCGCATGGAGGAGGATCTGAAGCGCTACGGCATCGTGTACGACCAGTGGTTCTTTGAGTCCGCTCTGCATAACTCCGGCTATGTGGCCCAGACTGTGGAGATGCTGAAGGAGAAGGGCTGGACCTACGAGAAGGACGGCGCCCTGTGGCTGGACACCACCCGCCTGCTGAAGGAGAAGTTCATGCGGGAGGGCAAGACCCAGGAGCAGGTGGACAAGCTGGACCTGAAGGACGACGTGCTCTGCCGTGCCAACGGTTTCTACACCTATTTTGCTGCCGATATCGCCTACCACCGCAACAAGCTGGAGGTGCGCGGCTTTGACAAGGCCGTCAACATCTGGGGCGCCGACCACCACGGCCACGTGGCTCGTCTGCAGGCCGCTCTGGACGGACTGGGCCTGGACGGCTCCCACCGCCTGGTGGTGGTGCTGATGCAGCTGGTGAACCTGATGCAGGACGGCAAGCCTGTGCGTATGTCCAAGCGCTCCGGCAAGACCATCGCCCTGCACGACCTGCTGGACGAGATCAGCGTGGACGCCGCCCGCTACTTCTTCAACTCCCGGGCCGCTACCACCCCCCTGGACTTCGACCTGGACCTGGCCGTGCGGGAGGACAGCGAGAACCCCGTGTACTATGTCCAGTACGCCCACGCCCGCATCTGCTCCCTCATCGCCCGTCTGGCGGAGGAGGGCTCTGTGGTGCCCCAGGCCGAGGCGGTTGACGCCGCCCTGTTCACCGCTCCCGAGGAGCTGGCCCTGGTGAAGGCTCTGGCCCAGTACCCCGAGGAGATCCACCTGGCCGCCCGGGACTACGATCCCAGCCGCATCAACCGCTATCTGGTTGCCCTGGCCGGTGACTTCCACCGCTTCTACAATGCCTGCCGCATCAAGGGTGAGGAGCCCGCTGTGCTGGCTGCCCGCCTGAAGCTGGCGGATACCGTGCGCTCCGTGCTGGCCAACGGAATGGGCCTGCTGGGCGTCAGCGCGCCGGAGAAGATGTAATCCAACCGAAAAGACACGCCCCCGGCGCCGGGCGGCGTGTCTTTTGCTCTGGAAAGGGGAGGGCCTTATGGACAAAAAGAAGGAGAGCTTTTCCCAGCTGCGGGACAAGCTCCAGGAAAAGCGGAACGTGATCGCCTATACTTTGCTGCTGCTGACCCTGTTTGCCGCGGCGGCGGGCATGGCTCTGCTCCCGGATCAGGTGGCCATGCAGTATACGGAAAGCGGCCCCGTGCCCTATATGGCCAAGGAGCCCGCCGTCATCGCCCACCTGGCCATGGGCTGCGGCTTTACCGCCCTGTTCTGGAAGTGGCCCCGGGAGCTGGTGTGGCTGGTGGGCGCGGGCCTGGCCGTGCTGGTGAGTTATTTTGTGCTGTTTCTCAATGTGGGGATGTGACCATGAGAGAAGGGGAACTGAAAAAGCTGCTGGAGGAGCGGAACCCCGGTCTGATGGATGCCACCGGGCGCTACGCCGTGCTGGTGCCCCTGGTGCGGCAAAATGGCGCGTGGCACCTGCTGTATGAGGTGCGGGCCCAAAAGCTGCGCCGCCAGCCCGGGGAGGTGTGCTTCCCCGGCGGCAAGCTGGAGGGAACGGAGAGCCCCCGGGACTGTGCCCTACGGGAGACTTGGGAAGAGCTGGGCATCCCTCCGGAGCGGGTCAAGGTGCTGGGTGAGCTGGATTTTATCGCCCACCGGGCCAATTTCATCATGTACCCCATTCTGGGCGTGGTGGAGGAAGGGGCCCTGGACCACCTGCGGCTCAACCCCGCGGAGGTGGGGGAGACCTTCCTGGTCCCCCTGGACCACCTGATGACCCACCCGCCTCTGGAATATGACTACCAGCTCATTCCCCACACGGGGGAGGGCTTTCCTTATGAGCTCATTGGCATCCCCCGGGACTACCGATGGCAGCCTGGGGGAGAAAACGTTCCCGTCTATCCCTGGAAGGACCACGCCATCTGGGGCCTGACCGGGCGGATTACCCGGCACCTCATCGCCCTGCTGCGGGAAAACGGAGGGCTGACATGACCCAGCGGCTGGAACAGCTGGGGCCCTATACCCTGGTCCAGCGGGAAGGGGTGTTTCCCCTGGGAGGAGATGCCCTGGCTCTGGGCGGCTTTGCCACCCTGCGTTCCCGCTGGCGGGTGTGCGACCTGGGGACCGGAAGCGGGGCGTTGCTTCTGCTGCTGGCCCGGCGGGAGCCAACCCTGGACCTGTGGGGTCTGGACAGCAGTCAGGAGGCCGTGGACTGTACCCGTGAGAGTCTGGACCGCAGCGGCCTGACAGGAAGCCTGTGGGCCGGGCCGTGGAGCGCCTGTCCCTTTCCCGCCGGGACCTTTGACCTGGTGGTGTCCAACCCGCCCTACTTTATTCCCGGCAGGGGAAAGCAGGGAGGACCCGGCCGGATGGAGCAGGAGAGCCTGGACTCTCTGTGTGCCGCCGCCGCCCGGCTGCTGCGCAATGGGGGACGGTTTGCCCTGTGCCACCGTCCGGAGCGGCTGCCCCAGCTGATGCGGGGGATGACCGACCACGGCCTGGAGCCCAAGCGCATGGCCCTGCTGGCCGCCGGGCCGGACCGGGTACCCAGCACCGTGCTGCTGGAAGGGGTGCGCCAGGGACGCCCCGGGCTGGAGATCCTGCCCACCTTGTATCCCGCAACCTGATCGAAGGAGGACAAGACCATGTCTGGAACCTTATACCTTGTGCCCACCCCCATCGGGAATCTGGGGGATATTTCCCAGCGGATGGCGGATACCCTGGAGCAGGTGGACTTTATTGCCGCCGAGGACACCCGGGTGTCGGTGAAGCTGCTCAACCACCTGGAGATCAAAAAGCCCATGGTGTCCTACTACCGCCACAACACCGAGAGCAGCGGCGCGGCCATTCTGGAGCGCCTGATGGCCGGAGAGAACTGCGCCCTGGTCACCGACGCGGGAACGCCCGCCATCTCCGACCCGGGGGAGGAGCTGGTGGCCCTGTGCGCCCAGGCGGGCGTGCCGGTGGTATCCATTCCCGGGCCCTGCGCCCTGGTCACCGCCCTGGCCGCCTCCGGGCAGCCCACGGGCCGGTTCACCTTTGAGGGCTTTTTGGCCATGAACAAGAAAAACCGCCGCCGCCATCTGGAGTCTCTCCAGGGGGAGGAGCGGACCATGATCTTCTATGAGGCACCCCACAAACTGTGCGCCACCCTGGAGGACCTGGCCGCTGCCTTTGGAGAGGATCGCCCCCTGTCCCTGTGCCGGGAGCTCACCAAGCTCCACGAGGAGGTGCGCCGCACTATCCTGGGGGAGGCCGTGGCCTACTACCGGGAAAACCCACCCAAGGGGGAGTTCGTTCTGGTGGTCCGGGGGGCGGAGCCCCAGGAGGAGGCCTGTGCCACTCTGGAGGATGGACTGGAGCGGGTGCGGGAGCTGCGGGAGCAGGGAGCTTCCCTGCGAGACGCGGTGAAGCAGGCCGCCGCCCAGCTGGGCCTTTCCCGCAACGAGCTGTATGACCGGGCCGTGAAGGACCGCTGACAAAACATAGAAAAGCACCCTGTTCCGTCTGGAACAGGGTGCTTTTTTGATAAAAAAACTCCGCTTCCGAAGAAGCGGAGCGAGAGGGACGAAATTACTTCTCCAGGTTCTCCTGAAGGGCCCGGATGCACTTGGGGCAGATGTTTTTGCCGTGGAACACAATGACATCCTTCGCGTCGTCGCAGAAAATACAGGCGGGCTGATACTTCTTCAGCACAATAGAGGGACCATCCATGTAAATTTCCAGGGAGTCCTTCTCCGCAATATCCAGGGTGCGGCGAAGTTCGATGGGCAGAACAATACGGCCCAGCTCGTCAACTTTACGGACAATGCCGGTAGATTTCAATTTGACCATTCCTTTCCTTTCGGTGCGAAATCGTTGGCGAACGATAGTACGACACGGAAGATGAGTATACTAAAAGCAACAATGTTAATTATACTACAAAGATTTATCCTGTCAACTGGTAATGTGAAAATATTGCAAAAACTGAGTGAGAAATTAGCCAGAAGGTTGAAAAATGTAGAATATAAAACGAAAATGTCGAGCAGGAAACAGGAATTTCCGGGGGTCCAGGCCAGTATAAATGTGGCGTAAGGGGGAATGGGAATGTCTATGGCCTGGATTTGGACAGGAATGGTGGCAGTGTCGGTGCTCTATGGAACGGCGGTGGGGAACGGGGCGCAGGTGGCGGCAGCGGCGGCAGAGGGAGCCGGGGCCGCCATTGAGCTGTGCCTTTCCATTGCGGGGATGATGTGCCTTTGGACGGGGGTAATGGAGGTGATGCGCCGCTCGGGTCTGGCCCAGGGCCTTTCCCGCCTGCTGCGGCCGGTGTTGCGGCGGCTGTTTCCCGGGGCCGCCCGGGACAGGGAGACCATGCAGTGCCTGTCTGCCAATGTGTCGGCCAATTTGTTGGGTTTGGGCAACGCGGCCACCCCCCTGGGGATTCAGGCCGCCCAGCGTATGGCAGGGGGGAAGCAGTGGGCCAGCGACGAGCTGTGCCTGCTGGTGGTGTGCAACACGGCCTCCATCCAGCTCATTCCCACCACGGTGGCGGCGGTGCGCCAGGCCCAGGGCTGCCAGACGCCCTTTGACATCCTGCCGGCGGTGTGGCTGGCCTCTGTCTGTTCGGTGTGCGCTGGCATTTTGGCCTGTAAGCTGCTGAAACGTATTTGGAGGGACTAGATATGCAGCTGCTCTTTACCATGATCACCCCCGCCGTTTTGTGCGGCGTGGCCCTGTACGGTGTGGGGCGGGGGGTGGATGTCTACGATGGCATGACCCAGGGAGCGGCCCAGGGCTTGAAGGTGCTGTTGGGCATTCTTCCCGCCCTCATCGGGCTGATGACGGCGGTGTACATGCTGCGGGCTTCTGGGGCCCTGGATGGGGCGGCGGCCCTGCTGGCTCCTTTGTTGGAAAAGCTTGGGGTCCCGCCGGAGCTGCTCCCGCTGATGCTAGTGCGGCCCATCAGCGGCTCCGCCGCCCTGGGGGTGGGAGCGGAGATCATGAGCCAGTGGGGGCCGGACTCCTACATAGGCCGGGTGGCAGCGGTGATGCTGGGCTCCACCGAGACCACCTTCTATACCGTGGCGGTCTACTTCGGCGCAGTGGGCATCCGACGCAGCCGCTACGCCATTCCGGCGGCTCTGTGTGCCGACCTCACCGGCTTTGCCGCGGCGGCCTGGGCGGTGCGGGTGCTGATGAAATAGAAATCAATCCTGCACCAGGATGGCGTTGGGATAAATGCGCTCCATGCGCGCATCGGGGAAGCGGTCGTCCAGCAGCTGCCCCAGGGCAGTCTGGGAGGGCGTTTCCACGGTGTGGCGCTCGGTATACCGGGCCAGCGCCAGGCCGGAGACGATGATGTTGAATACCATGAACACCAGCATGACCCAGGTGAGGATGGTTCCCGTCCGTACGGAGAGCTTTTCAATGAGTCCGGACAGGCGGGGGTAGCAGAGCTTTAGCCACACCACAGCGGCAATGCCCCAGAAGAAGCAGTACAGCAGGTTAATGCGTCCGCCCAGGTTGAAGGGGATGTGGCTGTAATCCCAGAACACGGTGCCGAATACCAGCTCGGTGAATACGGAGCAGAAGTATTCATAGGCGCCGCCCAGAACGGTGCCGAAGAGGAAGATGAAGCTGTCGCTGCGGTTGCGGTACTGGTAGAGCACCGCCGTCAGCAGCACCGCGCCCAATCCCCACACAATGGAGAAGGGACCGTAGACCACGCTGCTGCGGCTCATCCAGACGTCCATGGTCAGGCGGCAGAAAATGGTCTCGATGATGTCCCCCAAAAAGGCGGCGATGAAGAAGAGACAGGCCAGCTTATAAAAGCAGCAGCCCTGGGCAAATACCGACCGGTCCCGGACAGGAGCAGCCTTGCGCTCGGCCTTGATGCGCTCCTTGCTGAGGCTGGGGTAGGCCTTGGCCATACGGCGCTGGATATAGCGGGTGACCGTGTTGTCCAGGGCGGTGGAGATGCGCTTCCAGTTCCGGGAGATCTCAGCGGGCTCCTTCAAAGCGCCGTTGAGCTGAAGGAGAGCAGAGAGGGAGCCCACAAAGTCGATGCCAAGGAGGACAGCCAGCACCAAAACCACCGCATTGCCCACCGGACGGGGGATCAGGTCGATGAGGGTGCACAGCAGAGGGTTGCCCAGAAAGACGCACATCAGGGCCAGAAGGCCCCAGATCAGGGAGTATTTCAGACAGATGTGGCCCTGGAAATTCCAGCGCTCCTGGGAGTAGTCCCACCACTTCTGCCTGAAAATGCGCTCCAGCAGGCGGCCGGTGAAAAACTCCAGGGCGGTGGCCAGGATCATGCCGCCCAGAAACAGGAAGAAGGGCTCCTGGCGCAGCTCGGGCAGGAAAATGGCAAAGAGGACGGCGGCCAGACCATAGACCGGGGAGAAGGGGGCGCTGAGGAAGCCGCGGTTGAGCAGGCGGCGCTTCTTGGCCGCTGCCAGGGCGGTCTCACCCAGCCAGCCCAGGAAGGCGTAGACCAGGAAGAACCACAAAAGCTGATAGGCGGAATACTCCATAAAAACTCCTTTCCAAGATCAGTGCTGGGCCAGGAAGGACAGGATCTGGTCTTTGGGAGCCCGGAGAGAGCCCTGAACAAAGTCGGGCTTGCCGCCGCCCCGGCCGGAGAGGGCCTGGTTGAGCTCCTTCACCAGGGGACGCAGGTCCCCGCCGGGCTGGCCCATGGCGTACTGGTAGCCCGCCTCCTCGCTGCCGGAGAAGCAGGCGCAGCGGCCGGAGCAGACCTCCAGCAGAGCGGCGCACAGGCGGCGCAGGCCGTCGGGGGAGAGACCCTCCTCAAAGAGGACCACGTTCTCCTGCCCGGCGTGCTCCTGGGCCAGCTGGGCAAACCGCCGGCTCTCCAGGTCCATAAGACGGGACTTCAGGGCGGCGTTTTCCTCCAGCAGACGGCGCACCCCGCCGCTGGTCTGTACGGGCTTCACAGAGAGCAGGGTGGACACCTGGTGATTTTCCTCAAAGATATGGGTCAGGTAGGCCATGGCCCGGCCGCCGCACACCAGCTCGATGCGCACGCCGGAGCGGAATTTCTGGCAGGTGAGCAGCTTCACAAGTCCCACCTGGCCGGAGGTGGACACGTGGGTGCCGCAGCAGGCACAGGTGTCCGCCCCGGGGAAGGAGACGATGCGCACCTGGCCGGTGAGGGCCTTCTTGCTGCGGTATTCCAGGGTCTCCAGCTCCTGGGGAGTGGGGTAAGTGATGGAGATGGGGTGGTCCTCCCAGATGTACCGGTTGGCCGCCTGCTCCAGCTGCTGAAGCTGCTGGGCGTCCAGCTCCACATTGAGGTCAATGGTGATGACGTCGCTGCCCATGTGGAAGCCTACATTGTCGCAGCCGAACATGGCGTGGGCCAGGCCGGAGACGATGTGCTCTCCCGAGTGGTGCTGCATGAGATCAAAGCGGCGTTCCCAGTCGATGACGCCCTCCACCTCGGTTCCCGGAGTCAGGGGTTCCTGACAGGTGTGGACTACACGGCCATCCCGGCTGTGAACCTCCAGCACGGGTACGCCGCCCAGGGTGCCGGTGTCCCAGGGCTGACCGCCTCCCTCGGGGTAAAAGGCGGTTTCGTTCAAAATCACATCCCAGCCCTTTTTGCCCTGGACACAGGATTCCACTTGGGCGGTAAAGCGGCTGAGGTAGGGTTCGCGTTCATATCGTTTCTCCATGGTGGGGACCTCGCTTCCAGTTTTGATGTTTCATCCAGGACATCATAGCACATTCAGGAGAAAAAAGAAACGCAGGCCGGAAAAACCAGGAAAAAAGATTGTCCCTGCTGGTAGAACGTGGTATAGTAGGGACATAGGAACCAGGCTCTGCCTGGAATTGCCGGAAAGGGGGACCTATGGATATAGCAGGTCTGCTGGGACGTGGGCGAATTTGCCTGCGCGCTCCGTTCCGGCAAGAACAAGAAGTGTTGGAATGTCTGGTGGAGTTGGCCTGCCGCGGAGGCGGCGTACGCGATCAAGCGGCCTTGCTGGAGGATGTGATGGCCCGGCAGACCCTGGGCGGGACTGCCATTGAAGCGGGGGTCGCCGTCCCGCACGCAAAATCCTCCGCAGTGGAGTCGCCCAGACTGGCCGTGGTGACCCTGGAGCACGGCATGGATCTGGGCGCCCTGGACGGGAAGCCCTCCGACCTCTTCTTTTTGATCGCCGCTCCCGAGGACGAGGAGTTACATATTGAGATTTTGGCCAAGCTCAGCAGTCTGCTGCTCCACCCCGAGTTTCTTGCCCAGCTGCGCCAGGCCAAAACAGAGGACGATTTTTTGGATGTGGTCCGCCGATTTGAGGGGGACAGCGAACCGGAGAGCCACCGGGAGGACCGGCGGCCCCTGGTTTTGGCGGTGACCGCCTGCCCCACAGGAATCGCGCATACCTACCTGGCCGCCCGGGCGTTGGAGCTGGCGGGGAAGCAGCTGGGCATCGCCGTAAAAGTGGAGACCCAGGGGGCAGGGGGGACCCAGAACAAGCTAACCCGAGAGGACATTGCCGGCTGTGCCGGCGTGGTGGTGGCGGCGGACCGGGACGTGGATCTCAGCCGCTTTGCCGGTGTGCCCATGGTGCGTGTGTCCGCCTCAGAGGGTATCCACGAGGCCCAGGAGCTGCTGCGCCGGGCCGTGGGGGGACAGGCTCCCATCTGCAACGGGGAGGACGTGCTCCCCATGCACGAGGGCATCGAACAGGCGGGGCGCAAGGTCTACCGCCAGCTCATGAACGGCGTAAGCCACATGCTGCCCTTTGTCATCGGCGGCGGTATTCTCATCGCCCTGGCCTTCCTGCTGGATGACCCCACCCTGGGATATACCGACTTTGGCTCCAATACCCCGGTGTCCGCCTGGCTGCGCACCATCGGAAACGCCGCGTTTGGATTCATGCTGCCCATTATGGCCGGGTTTATTGCCGTGGCCATTGCGGACAGCCCGGGCCTGATGGTGGGCTTTGTGGGAGGCGCTCTGGCGGCCTCCGGCGCGTCCCTGACCTCTCCGGCAGGGACGGAAGCTCCTGCGGGTTTCCTGGGGGCCATTGTGGCCGGATTTGCCGGCGGCTATCTGATGCTGGGCCTGAGGAAGCTGCTGGACCGCTGCATTCCCAAAACGCTGCAGGGAGTCAAACCCATTTTGCTCTACCCGGTGGCGGGGCTGCTGATGGTGGGGCTGTTCATGTGTCTGGTCAACCCCGTTGTGGCGGCGGTGAATACCGCCCTTTACTCCAGTTTAAGAAGTCTTGGCGCCATGAGCCGGGTGGCTCTGGGGGCCATGCTGGCCGCCATGATGGCGGTGGATATGGGCGGCCCCTGCAACAAGGCCGCCTATCTCTTCGGAACGTCCACCCTGGCCGCCCTGACGGTGGGGGAGGAGTCCGACGTGATGGCAGCGGTGATGGTGGGCGGGATGGTCCCGCCCCTGGCCATCGCGTTGGCCACCACCTTTTTCAAAAATCGCTTTACCGATGAGGAGTGCCGTGCCGGAGGTGTGAACTACATCCTGGGCCTGTGCTTTATCACCGAGGGCGCAGTCCCCTACGCCGCGGGCGATCCCCTGCGGGTGCTGCCGGCCTGTATTTTGGGCTCGGCGGTGGCGGGTGGACTGTCTATGTGGTTTGGGTGCGCCCTGCCGGCGCCCCACGGCGGGATCTTCCTGTTCCCGGTCATGCGGAATCCTGCTTGGTACGCCCTGTCCCTGGGGGCGGGCTCCCTGGTTGGAATGGTGCTGCTGGCCCTGCTGAAAAAGCAGAAGAAGTGGCCCTGGAGGAGAGGGATCACAGAGGATGTGCCACACCCCTGCGAATCCCGGTGAGAAAGGAAGTTTCGGTATGGTTTCTGCATTGGCGACCGTCCGCAACCGCAGCGGACTTCACATGCGCCCGGCCCAGGTTTTTGTCCGGTCGGTGTCCAAGTTCCCCTGCGAGGTAACGCTGCGGGTGGGGGAGCGGCTGTTTAACGGAAAGAGCATCCTGGGGCTGATGACCGCCGGGGTGCGGCAGAGCGCTCAAGTGGAGATCCGCTGCTCCGGCGAGGGGGAGCGGGAAGCCCTGGAAGCGGCGCTGGAGGCCATCACCTCGGGCCTGGGGGAGTGGCCGGAACAATGAAAAAAAGCCCTGCGGAGAGAAAGTCTCCGCAGGGCTTTTTTGTTTGCTTGGAAACGAGGATCAGCCGATGCCGCCCTTGAGGATGCCCAGGATCAGCACCAGCAGGGTGACGCCGCAGAACAGGTACTTGGCCATGGGGTAGAACCAGGCGCCCAGGGGCTTGCTCCGGGAGCGGTTCACCTCGCTGAGCACAAAGTCCTTGCCGCACACCCAGAAGAACATTACTGCCGCCAGCAGCGCGCCGATGGGGCAGATGTAGATGGAGCACACATCCATCCAGGGGGAGACGAAGGAGGCGATAGCCAGTCCCACCAGGATGCCCACCGCGCCGATGATGGCCACCGCCGCCGGGCGGCTGAGGTGGAACATCTCCTGCAGGGTGGCAGTGGGGGCCTCAAAGAGGTTGATGAGGGAGGTGAGGGCGGCAAAGAGCACCGCCAGGAAGAACACGATGAGAATGAGCCGTCCGCCGGGGATGCCCTGAAGCACGTTGGGCAGGAAGATGAACATGAGGCCCGGGCCGCTGTTGTTCAGCTGCTGGCCCGCCACAGCCATGGCGGGAATGATGACCAGGGCGGCCAGGATGGCGGCCAGGGTGTCAAACAGGGCCACCATGCGGGCGTCGGCGGGGATGTCGGAGTCCTTGCTGAGATAGGAGCCGTAGACCAAGGTGCCGTTGCCCGCCACCGACAGGGAGAAGAAGGCCTGACCCAGGGCGTAGACCCACACCATGGGGTCCAGCAGGCCTTCGGGCTCCAGCACAAAGATGTAGCGGTAGCCCGCCGCCGAGCCGGGCAGGGTCACCAGGTAGATGGCAAGGCCGATGAAGAGGACGAAGAACAGGGGAGTCATCACCTTGTTGGCCTTTTCAATGCCCCGGCCCACGCCGAAGGCCATGATGGCGATGGTGACCACCATGCCCACCAGCTGCCAGGGAACGTTGCCCAGGGCGGTGTTGTTGAAGTGGGCGTTGAAGGCGTCCACGCCCTCCAGAGAGGAGAGGGTGCCGGTGATGGCCTGAGCGGTGTACTTAAAAATCCAGCCGGTGACCACCGAGTAGCCGATGGCCAGGGCCAGAGAGCCCAGCACAGGGATCAGGCCCAGCAGCTTGCCCGGCTTGTCCGAGCCGAAGCGGCGCTGGGTGGCCGCGCCAAAGGCCCCGATGGGACCGGAACGGGTGGCCCGGCCAAAGGCCATCTCACCGATGACGCCGGTGGAGCCGATGATGACCACAAAGATGAGGTAAGGGATTAGGAAGGTGGCGCCTCCGTAGGCGGAGACTCGGGCGGGGAAGAGCCAGATGTTGCCCATGCCCACCGCGGAGCCGATGCAGGCCAGAATGAAGCCCCACTTGGAGCCCCAGAAATCCCGCTTGGAATGATGTGTCATTGATTCGTCACGTCCTTGAGCCGCCGCGGCAGGGCCGCGGACAAGATGGTATTGGTAATGATACCACATTTTACTGGAAAAGACAAAAGAAAAATCCGCCCCGGCAGGCGGGGCGGAACGGGGGTCATTCCTGGGGCTGAGGGCGGCGGCCCCGGGTGAGGAAAGCCCCGGCGCACAGGGCAGTGAAGGGGGCCACCGTGACCAGGCCGAAGGAGCCGATGACGGTGTGGATGAGCTCGGCGGCCACATACTTGTAATTGAGAATGTGGGTCACCGGGGTGCCCTGGGCCATAAAGACCATCAACAGGGCCACGTATCCTCCGGAATAGGCGAAGAGCAGGGTGGTGGTCATGGTGCCCATGGCCGCCCGGCCCACGTTGAGGCCCGAGCGGGTGGCCTGCCACCAGGTGAGATCGGGGCGCTTTTCCACCACCTCGTGAACGGCGGAGGTGATGTCCACGCTCAGGTCCATCACAGCTCCCGAGGCGCCGATAAAGATGGAAGCCATAAAGATCTGGGTCAGATTCAGGTCCTGATAGCCAGAATAGAGCAGGCTCTCGGAGTAGGACATCACCGCTCCGTGGATGTGAAACAGGTCGGTAAAGAGAACGCCCAGAATGCAGGTGACCAGAATGCCCAGGGCGGAGCCCGCCGTGGCCGCCCAGCAGCGCCGGTCAAAGCCGTAGACCAGGGCAATGATCATCACCGTGAGGAACAGGGTGATGCTGAGACCCACCCAAATGGGATTATAACCCTTGAGATAGAGGGGGACCAGCACCTTCCACAGGCACAGCACCGTCAGCACAAAGGAGGCGATGGCCCGCACGCCGGTGGGACCGGCAAAGAGAATGAGGAACACCGCAAAGCCCACCGCCATCAGGGCCTCCCAGCCCAGGCGGTAGTGGTCGCTCATGGTCACGTTGGTGATGGTGTCCCCGTCGTGGCTGACCACCACCATGGCCTTGTCGCCCACGGCGTAGAGCTTGTCCTGCTCCAGAGAGCCGTTGAGCATGTTCACCCCGGTGACGGTCTGCCCCTGAAAGGGACCGTCCAGCAGCTCCAGCTGGCAGCGCTGCTCGCCGGAGCGGACCAGGCCGGTGTCGACCACGGCGGACTCGTCGGTGGACAGCACCCGGGCCGAGCAGCGCTCCGCCTCCTGGTAGAGCAGCGCCCCCTCAAATCCGGTGGGCAGGAACAGCAAAATCAGAATGGCCAGCAGACAGGCGGCCACCGGCGCGTGGTAGCGCACCGAATTTCCAGAGAAATATCGTTTCACAGAGATGACTCCTTATGGGTTGGATGTAGATTGAGGGGTTGCCTCCTCCAGGACGGCCCACAGCCGCTGGGTCAGCTCCGCTCCGGCCCCGTCTCCCACCAGGCCCAGCTGATAGACAGCTCCGTTAAGGAAGACGTAGCGGTTCCCCAAGAAACTGACATCAAAATCGGGGCCGTTAAAGTAGCATTGGATCTCGCCCAGACCGGAGACGGAGGTGTCGCCCCGCAGGGTCTTCCCGCAGCGGCGGTAGGTGTAGTCGGACAGGATTTCCTTCACCGCCTCCGCTTCCGGGGAGCCGGGGGTGAGCACATAGCGCTTGCTCTCGTGCTGCGGGAGGGCATAGTGCTCCTCCTCCAGAATCAGAGGTTCCGCGTCCAGCATGACGACAACGGACACCTCCTCATCGGGCAGGCCGGGCAGGGCCATGGGCCAGGTATATCCCACCAAGCCCAATCCCAGAGCGGCCAACAAGATCAGCGCCACAAGAATGCCGGGGGAGGAGCGAACGTCCGTGGGCACCGGCGTTCCGCAGTGGGGGCAGACCATGCGCAGCAGAATGCGGGGACCATAGCTGTACCCGCAGGAGGGACAGGCCAAGGCGTTGCTGGTCCGCAGGGGAAGGACGACATTCAGGGCCAGAAAACAAAGGTCGCCTATGACCGCAGCCAGGGCAAACCGCCAGTCACCCACCCAGAGTGCTACACCGGCCTGGGCCACGGTCCAGACCAGAATGCCCACCGCCAGGACCCGAACGATCCGGACATGGTTGCGCAGAGACATGAGCCCACCTCATTTCGTCTTGTTTTTGAGGATATGCGCAGCCCGCCCCACCGGAACGGGCGGGGCGGGCCGGAAGCAGGGGAGATATGCCGGATCAGGCGATGCTCAGCAGGTCGGCCAGCTTGTTGTAGATGTCGGTGTTGTCGTAGTAGCCGTTGAACAGCTCGCAGCTGGCGCCGTCGGCCAGCACGGCAACGGGCAGGCCGGTGTGGCTGTAAGAGGTGAAGGAGATACCGGCCTTGTTGTTGATGATGTGGGTGAGGGTGACGGAGAGGGGCTCGTAGGTGCCGTAGAGCACGTACTCCTCCTGCTCATACTGGCTGGCGGCGGTGCCGTTGATGCTCTTCTCGTAGGCAGCCTTCAGCTGGCTGAGCTCGTAGTCGGTGAGGACCAGCTTGTCGCCCTCCTCGCCCTCGGTCTTCAGGCCGAAGAGTTCGGTGATGTCGGCCATGACGTCCTCGAAGGAAGTCTTATTCTCCTTGTAGGAGGCCACATAGTCGCTGTCAAACTTGGCGTAGGAGATCTTCTGGTTCTCCAGCAGGTTCAGATAGGTGTCGTAATCGGTGCCGGCAAAGCCGATGGTGAGACCGCCGGTCTCGTGGTCGCCGGTGACCAGGATCAGGGTCTCGTCCGCGTGGTCCTTGGCAAAGTCCATGGCCACCTGCACGGCGTCGGCCAGAGCCTCCGTGTCGTGGATGGCGGAAGCGGCGTCGTTGGCGTGGCAGGCCCAGTCGATCTTGCCGCCCTCACACATCATGAAGAAGCCGTTGTCGTTGTCCAGGACCTCGATGCCCTTCTCCACATAGTCGGCCAGGGACCAGGTGTCCTCGGTGCGGTCCAGCTCGTAGGGCATGGCGTCGCCGTCGGCCAGCTGCTCGGAGATGATGAGGGCCTTCTCGGTCTCGGCGTTCACGGCCTCGGCCTCAGCCTGGGTCATGGTCACGGTGTAACCGGCCTCCTTGGCCAGGTCGTAGAGGCTGGTCTGGTCCTCGTTTTCACCGGTGGGATCCAGGAAGGCGCCGCCGGCAAAGTAGTCAAAGTCGGAGGAGACCAGCTCCTGGCCGATCTCGTAGTAGTTGCTGCGGCTGGCCTGGTGGGCGTAGAAGGCAGCGGGGGTGGCGTGGTTGATGTTAACGGAAGAGATGACGCCGATCTCCCAATCCTTCTGGTCCTTCAGCTGCTCGGCAATGGTCTCATAGGCGGTGGTGCCCGTCTCGTCCATGTTGATGGTGCCGGAGTAGGTCTTGTGACCGGTGGAGATGGAGGTGGCGGTGGAGGCCGAGTCGGGGCAGAAGCTGTTGGAGTCATAAGTCACAGCGGAGCCCGCGGCGGGGAAATTCATAAAGTTCAGATACTCGGGGCCGTCCAGGGTAGCACCCTGGTTGTCATCCAGGCTGGGCTCAGCCTGCCAGTAATCCTCGTCGTTCAGAGCGCCCAGAAAGTCGGACGTGGACTGGATCTGGGGATAGCTCATGCCGTCGCCGATGAACAGGAACACATACTTGGGAACCTTGGTCTCGGTCTGGGCATTCATGTTATCAGCATTCACACCGGACTGGGCGCTGTCAGCGGCGTTGCCGCCGGCGCAGCCACTGAGCGTGGCGGCAGTCAGAGCCAGCGTCAGGGCGGTAGCAATCCATTTTTTCATATTCTTCCCTCCAAAGATATTATGGCGCAATGGCCGAGGCTTATTGTATGGAGGGAGTGTAAAGTGCTCAACCGGTTCTTTGTGAAATCAACGTAAAACCAGACAGGAGATTTGTTAAACCATGGGCGGGGAGGCCAGCAGTCCGGCCAGGGTGACGCTGTCCAAATAGCCGCTGACCACCTGGTCCAGCTTCTGCCACAGGGGAAGGGTGGGGCAGCTGGCCTGGTTGGGGCAGCCTCCCTCGCCCAGCTGGTGGCAGTTCACGGGGGTGAGCCCGCCCTCGGTCAGCCGCAGGATGCCCCCTACGGTGTATTCCTCCGGGGGACGGGTGAGGCGGTAGCCGCCGCCCTTTCCCCGCACGCCGGTGAGATAGCCTCCCCGGGTGAGCAGGCTGACAATGCTTTCCAGATATTTTTCTGAGATACCCTGCCGCTGTGCGATATCCTTCAGGGGGACATAGCCCCCGTCGTGCTGGGCCAGATCCAGCATGACGCGAAGGGCATAGCGGCCCTTGGTAGAAATCATCATAAGGGAATCCTCCTTTTCTGTTGGCCGCGCTGCGGCTGAGGGCCCAGCGCGGCAGGTCTGATGGATATATCCTATTATACCACAGGGTTATCGGAAAGGAAAAGCGTGGATTTTTCTGCTGACGCATAACTTGCTTCATGGCTCTTGGCAAAAATGTCATATCTGTCCCCGAAAAATTATGATTGTCTCGGCGGAAGTTCTGTTGTAAAATAAGGGAGAGTATGGTAACATAGTGCTGTTTGAACTGAAAGATTTCTTGCAAATACAGTAAGGAGGAAGAGCATATGCGGGGAGTCCATACCTATATCAATGACGTGCGCCGTCAGGTATTTACCGAGGTCGCCCGTCTGGCCTTTGAGGGCGGGGATTACGCCCAGGCCATTGAGCACCTGCCCTTCAAGATCATTCCCGGCGAGGTGGCCCGCCACCGCCAGAACATTTTCCTGGAGCGCGCCATCATCAGCGAGCGCCTGCGCCTGGCCATCGGCCTGCCTCTGCGGGACGTGGATGAGTACGCCCCTACCGGCGCCAACATCGAGGAGAGCGCCATTGCAGATAAGTACTATGAGCCCCCCCTGATCAACATCATCAACTTCGCCTGCAACGCCTGTCCCCCCAAGCAGGTGAAGGTGACCAATATGTGCCAGGGCTGTCTGGCCCACCCCTGTATGGAGGTCTGCCCCAAGGACGCCATCTCTCTGGTCCAGGGCAAGAGCTTCATCGATCAGGAGAAGTGCATCAAGTGCGGCAAGTGTGCCGACCAGTGCCCCTACGGCGCCATCCTGAAGGTGGAGCGTCCCTGTGCTGAGGCCTGCGGCATGGACGCCATCGGCTCCGACGAGCTGGGCCGGGCCAAGATCGACTATGACAAGTGCGTCTCCTGCGGCATGTGTCTGGTGAACTGCCCCTTCGGCGCCATCTCCGACAAGAGCCAGATCTTCCAGATGATCCAGGCCATCAAGCGGGGCGACAAGGTGGTCGCCGCCGTGGCTCCCGCCTTTGTCAGCCAGTTCGGCGAGAAGGTCACTTCCTCCCAGCTGCGGGAGGCCATGCGCCGTGTGGGCTTCGACAAGGTCATTGAGGTTGCCGTGGGCGCCGATATGTGTACCGCTGAGGAGGCTGAGGACTTCCTGAAGAAGGTCCCCGCCGAGCAGCCCTTCATGGCCACCTCCTGCTGTCCTGCCTGGAGTGTCATGGCCAAGAAGTTCTTCCCCCAGTTTGCTCCTTATATCTCCATGGCCCTGACCCCCATGGTCCTCACCGCCCGTCTGTACAAGAAAGACCACCCCGATGCCCGCATCGTGTTCATTGGCCCCTGCGCCGCCAAGAAGCTGGAGGCCTCTCGCCGCACCATCCGCAGCGACGTGGACTTCGTCCTCACCTTTGAGGAGATGCAGGGTGTGTTTGATGCCAAGGGCATCAACCCCGCCGAGATGCCTGTGAACCCCGACGAGGAGTTCAGCACCGGTACCGCTGCCGGCCGCGGCTTCGCGGTGACCGGCGGTGTGGCCGCCGCCGTGAAGGAAGCCATCAAGGAGATCGATCCCGACCGCGAGGTGCTGGTGGAGCACGCCGACGGCCTGCGGGAGTGCCGCAAGATGCTGATGATGGCCAAGACCGGCAAGTATAACGGCTATCTGCTGGAGGGCATGGGCTGCCCCGGCGGCTGTGTGGCTGGCGCCGGCACCATCACCCCCGTGAAGAAGAGCACCGCCGCTGTGACCAAGTACACCAACGAGGCCCCTGTGAAGAGCGTCTCTGAGTCTGCTGCGGTCAAGCGTCTGCACGAGGTCCAGGAGTAATTCCTGTTTCTGAACAAAATAAACCGCCTGTCCCTGAATGGGACAGGCGGTTTTTTAATGCTGTAGCATGCTCTCCCGCACCATATGAATAAAGTCGGCGACATAGCGGGGGAGGGGGTGGTCCGTGCGACTGCAGGCGTAGAAGTGGCGGTGGTTTTCGTAGCCTTCTAAGGGGTAGAAGGCGCTTCGGGTCCCCATGGGGTAGCTGTCAGAGCAGAGCATACAGCATCCGCACTGCACGGTCATCTGCCGGGCGGCCTCCATGCTGTCGGTCTCCAAAAAGATGGAGGGCTGCAAACCCTGGGCCTGGAAGAGCCGGTCCTGAATGACCCGGATGTTGTGGCCCTGTTTCAGGGAGACGAAGGAACAGTCCGCCGCCTGTTCCAGCTGAATGGGTGTGCCCGGCGGGAGACGGCGGGCCAGGGGACTGTCCGCCCCGGCCAGAATGCCGATGGTCTCCCGCTGGATGAGCTCATAGGAAATGCCGGGCGCGGAGGATTCAGTGGTGGCCAGGGCCAGATCCACCTGTCCCTCCAGCACCAGCCGCTCCAGCAGGGCGCTGCCCCCTTCCCGCAGTTCCAGGCGCACGTTGGGATAGGCCTTGGAGAAGCCGGGCAGCACCCGGGGCAGCAGGTGGGCGGAGCGCTGCATGCTGATACCCAGACGCAGGCGGCCCCCGTTTTCCTGGCGGATCTCCCGCAGCTCGTTTTCCAGAGCCTCGTTGGCGCTGAGGATCACCTGGGCGGCGTGGAGGTAGCGCTCCCCGGCGTAGGTGGGGCGCAGGGGAAGGGAGCCCCGCTCAAAGAGGGGGACCCCCAGCTCCGACTCGATCTGCCGCAGCATTTGACTGAGAGAAGGCTGGCTGATGTACAGCTTCTTGGCCGCCGCCGTAACGCCGCCCTCCTGGGCAATGGTTTGGATGTAAAGGGCCTGTTTTAGATTCATGTAAATCCCCCGTTTTTCTTCTTATCTCCATGATACCGTGGAAGAGAACCTCCGTCAAGAAAAAGCATAATATAAAACTTATGGAAGATATAAAAAGAATTGTATTTGACCTATATATTTAGGCGTGATACCTTATGAATAGAAAGAAAACCGGTGAAAAATCGGAAAAAGCTTCAAAGGAGGAACGGATATGGAGATCCTGAAGCCTGCTATGGCCGGTACCCTGGAGTCCAGCGACGCCCAGGTCACCGTGGAGCCCGGCGACGGCCGGGTGGAGCTGACCCTGTCCAGCAGCGTGATGAATCAGTATGGCCGTCAGATCAAGGCCACCGTGCTGGAGACCCTGGAGCGCCTGGAGGTGACCAGCGCCCGGGTGAATGTGGTGGATAAGGGGGCCCTGGACTGCACCCTGAAGGCCCGGGTGGAGTGCGCCGTCTACCGCAGCTGCGGCCAGTCCGCGGCCAATATTCCCTGGGGAGGTGTGGTGCGATGATCCCTCTTCCCAGACCGGAGCGGTTCCGCCTGCGCCGCACCATGATGTTTATGAACGCCCAGAAGCCGGGCCTCATCAAGGACGCCTATATCTACGGCTGTGATTCCATTATGCTGGACCTGGAGGATGCCGTGGCGGAGAACCAGAAGGACGCCGCCCGCTTTTCCCTGTACCACGCCCTGAAGACCATCGACTACGGTGACACCGAGGTCATCGTGCGCATCAACGGCCTGGACACCCCCCACTGGCAGGAGGACATCCGGGTGTGCGTGGCCGGCGGAGCCGACGGCATCCGCATCGCCAAGTGTGAGAGCGCCCAGGATGTCAAGACCGTGGAGGCCGCTGTGGAGGCCGCCGAGGAGGAGTTCGGCGTGGAGAAGGGCCGCACCCTGCTCATGGCCGCCCTGGAGAGCCCCAAGGGCATTCTCAATGCCTATGAGATCTGCGCCGCTTCCGAGCGTATGTTTGGCGTGGCCATCTCCGGCGGCGACTTCCGCAAGTGCATGCAGACCACGCCCCAGCGCGACGGCGTGGACATGCTCTTTGCCCGGGGCCAGATGCTGCTGGCCGCCCGTGCCGCCGGTATCCAGTGCTTTGACACCGTGTTCACCGACCTGGACGACCAGGAGGGCTTTGAGGCCGAGGTGCTGCAGAACAAGGCCATGGGCTTTGACGGCAAGAGCCTCATCAACCCCAAGCAGATCCGCTTTGTCCACCAGGTCTTCGCTCCCACCCAGAAGGAGGTCATCCAGGCCGAGAAGATCCTTCGGGCTTACCGGGAGCAGTCCGCCGCCGGAGTGGGCGTGTTCACCGTGGACGGCAAAATGATCGATATCGCCTTTATTCCCGGCGCGGAGCGCACCCTGCGTCTGGCCCGGGCCTGCGGCATGTATGAGGGGGATTTGGTATGAAAAACGCGGTAGGTAGAGAGATCCCCGATTCCCTGCTGGTCAATGGCCGCCAGGTGTATCAGGGCAAGAATTACATGGACGGCAAGTATCTGCAGAAAGCCGCTCCCCGTACCCGCCGGTGCGAGAAGCCGGTGGAGAGCAAGATCGTGGACAGCCTGGTGGACGCCCTGAAGCAGTGCGGCGCCAAGGACGGCATGACCTTCTCCTTTCACCACCACCTGCGGGACGGCGACTACGTGGTCAACCAGGTCATGGAGGCTGCCATCGAGAAGATGGGCCTGAAGGATCTGACCATCGCCGCCACCAGCCTGGGCTCCGCCCATGACCCCATTGCCGACTACATCGAGGAAGGCAAGGTCATCGGCATCCAGACCTCCGGTATCCGGGGCCGCATGGGCGAGGTGGTCTCCGCCGGTAAGCTGAAGACCCCCGCCATCATCCGCAGCCACGGCGGCCGCCCCCGCGCCATCGAGGGGGGCGAGGTCCACATCGACATCGCCTTCATCGCCGCCCCCACCAGCGACTGCATGGGCAACTGCCGGGGCATCGGCGGCAAGAGCAACTGCGGCTCCATGGGCTACGCCATGACCGACGCCAAGTACGCCGACCACGTGGTGGTGGTCACCGACTGCCTGGTGGACTTCCCCAACATGCCCGCCTCCGTGGAGGCCATTGACGTGGACGCCGTGGTGGTGGTGGATTCCATCGGCAATCCCAAGAAGATCGCCTCCGCCGCCGCCCGCATTTCCCAGAATCCCCGGGACCTGATGATGGCCGAGAACGTGGCCAAGGTCATCGCCTCCACGCCCTACTTCAAGGAGGGCTTCTCCTTCCAGACCGGCGTGGGCGGCCCCTCTCTGGCGGCCAACCTGTTCCTGGAGCAGTACATGGACGAGCGGAACATCAAGATGGGCTGGTCCATCGGCGGCATCTGCGGCCCCATGGTGGAGCTGCTGAAAAAGGGAAAGGTGGGCAAGGTCATCGACGTGCAGGACTTCGACCTGGACGCGGTGAATTCCATTAACCAGACCCCCGGCCACTTTGAGATGAGCGCCAGCCAGTACGCCAACCCCGCCAACAAGGGCGCCTTTGTCAACAAGCTGGACTTTGTGGTGCTGGCCGCCCTGGAGATCGACACCGGCTTCAACGTCAACGTGCTCACCGGCTCTGACGGCGTGCTCCGCGGCGCCCCCGGCGGACATCCCGACGCCGCCGCCGGCAGCAAGTGCTGCATCATCGTCACCCCCCTCATCCGGGGCCGTATGGCCACCGTGTGCGAGCACGTGGTCACCGTCACCACCCCCGGCGACTGCGTGGACGTGCTGGTCACCGACTACGGCATCGCCGTCAACCCCCTGCGTCCCGACCTCATGGAGTGCCTGGACAAGGCGGGCATCCCCCATGTCTCCATTGAGGAGCTCAAGGAGAAGGCCTACTCCCTGGTGGGCCGCCCCGACGACCTTCAGTGGGAGGACAAGGTGGTGGCCGTGCTGGAGGCCCGGGACGGCACCATCCTGGACGTGGTGCGCAAAATTAAGCCCTACGATCCCGACCAGGACTGATTTCGTGACAACCAGACCCTCTCTATGATATAATGACCGGGGCCGCCGCACCTGCGGCGGCCCCTTTTTTGATGAAAGAACAGGAGGTACCCCCATGGCCTATACCTTGACGGAGATCCGCCCCGACGACCGCCGGGGCATGGAACAGCTGCGCGCCCTGCTGGAAGGGGAGGGCATCTCCCTGGACGCCAACCTGGACTACACCTGCGGCCTGCTGGACGAGGACTATAACCTGGCGGCCACGGGCAGCACCTTCGGCAATACCCTGCGCTGCTTTGCCGTGGCCCGGGAGCACCAGGGGGAGGGGCTGCTGAATCAGGTGGTCTCCCACCTCATGGAGCGCCAGATGGAGCGGGGGATGACCCACCTGTTTGTCTACACCAAGACCCGCAGTGCCAAGTTTTTCCGGGATTTGGGGTTTTACGAGATCGCCCAAGTGGAGGGCACCCTCTCTTTCCTGGAAAACCGGCGCAATGGGTTTGCCACCTTCTGTAAAAAGCTGGAGGAGACCCGGCGGCCGGGCAGCGCCGCCGCCATCGTCATGAACGCCAACCCCTTCACCCTGGGCCATCAGTACCTGGTGGAGCGGGCGGCGGCGGAGAACGACACCGTCCACCTCTTTGTCCTCAGCGAGGAGGGAAGCCTGGTGCCCTTTGCCGCCCGGTGGCAGATGGTCACCGCCGGGGTGGCCCACCTCAAGAATGTGGTCTGTCACCAGACGGGGCCCTACCTCATCAGCGCGGCCACCTTCCCCAGCTACTTTCTGCGGGATGAGGAGACGGTGATTCGCAGCCACGCCCGGCTGGACCTGGAGCTGTTCCTCTCCATCGCCCAGTCCCTGGGAGTCACCGCCCGATACGCCGGGGAGGAGCCCTTCAGCCAGGTGACGGGGATCTATAACCAGGTCATGGCCCAGCTGCTGCCGGAGCGGGGCATCCGCTTTGTGGAGATCCCCCGCCGGGCGGAGGAGGGCCAGACGGTGAGCGCCAGCGCAGTGCGCCGGGCCATCCGGGATGGCCGTATGGAGGAAATGCGGGCCATGGTGCCCCAGACCACCTGGGACTTTTTCCAGTCCCCCCAGGGCCAGGCGGTGGCCGAGACCATCCGCCGGGCGGGGGACGTAACCCACTATTGAAGGAGGAACGCCATGGAACGAGAAGTGACGCTGCTGGAGATGCTCCAGGCCCGGGAGGCCCGGGCGATGGCCCAGCAGGCCATCATGGAGGAATTGGGTCTGCCGGTCATCTCCTTCTGTTTAAATATCGCCGGACCGGTGAAAAACGGCCCCGTACTGCGCCGGGCCTTCCGCACTGGGCTGGAGGCCCTGGAGGACGCCCTGGCCGGGGCGGGCATCCGTGTCGTTCAGCATCACCAGGTGGATGAGGTCACCGGCTGTGAGGCCCTTTGGGCCGTACAGGGCGAGGGCCGCCGGGTGAAAGAGGTGTGCGCCGCCCTGGAGGACGGCCACCCCCTGGGCCGCCTGTGGGATCTGGATGTGCTGGACCCCCAGCGGGGCAAGTGGGACCGGGAGGACCTGGGTCTGCCGCCCCGCCGCTGTCTGGTGTGCGGAAAGGAGGGCAAGGGCTGCGCCTCCCGGCGTCTGCACTCCCTGGAGGAGCTGCGCAGCGCCACCGAGAAAATTTTGAAGGGCTATTTCCAGCCCTACGATGCCGCCCGTCTGGCCGCCCAGGCTGCCAGGGCCCTCCTCTATGAGGTGTGTACCACCCCCAAGCCCGGCCTGGTGGACCGGGCCAACAACGGCAGCCACCGGGATATGGATCTGTTCACCTTCCTGGACAGCACCGCCGCCCTGGCCCCCTATTTTGAGGAGGCCGTGACCCTGGGCCAGGAGACTGCCAATCTGCCCCCGGAGGAGACCTTCCGCCGCCTGCGCCAGGCGGGCATGGCGGGGGAGCGTGCCATATTCCGGGCCACCGGAGGCATCAACACCCACAAGGGAGCGGTGTTCTCCTTGGGAACCCTGTGCGCCGCCGCCGGTCGGCTGTGGAAGCCGGAGGGACCCTGCCGGGATGCCCAGGCCCTGCTGGAGACCTGCGGCGATATGGCCCGCGCTGCGGTCCAGGCCGACTTTGCCGCCATGGAGCAGGGGGGCGCGGACACGGCGGGCCGCCGGTTCTATCTCCAGTACGGTCTGCGGGGCATCCGGGGGGAGGTGGCCGACGGCCTGCCCTCGGTGCTGAAAATTGGCCTGCCCACTCTGGAGCGGGAAATGGAAAAGGGCGCCACCCTGGAGCAGGCGGGAGCCCGCACCCTGTGCGCCCTCATGGCCCAGGTGACCGACACCAACCTGCTCTCCCGGGGCGGGGAGGAGGGCAGCCGGTGGGCCAGAGAGCAGGCGGAAAACTTGTGTCAAAGGGAGGGCGGACCCTCCATGGAGGAGCTGGAACAGCTGGACCAGGCCTTCATCGCCCGAAATCTGTCCCCCGGGGGCTGCGCCGACCTTCTGGCCATCACTTATTTCCTCTGGTTCTGCCGGGAGCAGCAGGACGCCTTTTTCTGATTTTTTAAGAAGCGCCTTGGGGCGCTTCTTTTTTTTCAGGAGGAAGTGTGCTACAATACGGGTAAAAACGTCCATCGGCGGGAAAAGGAGCTGAGGCATATGGAGTTCGTGGCCACGGCCGCCCAGATGAAAGAAATGGACCGAAGGGCCATTGAGGAGATGGGTGTCCCCTCTCTGGAGCTCATGGAACACGCCGCACAAGGGGTGGCCGACGTGGTGTGGGAGCTGCTGCACCCTGCAAAAGAGGGTTATTTCCCTGAAATCATTGGCGGGTCCCATTCCATCGCGGTGCTGAGCAAGGCAAAGACCCCGGAGGAACAGGAGCAGGTCCGCCGCCTGGAAGCTCTGGCTGAGGAGAAAAACCACGACAGTACCCCTTGGGTGGGGGTGCTGTGCGGCCCGGGAAACAACGGGGGCGACGGTGTGGCCGCCGCCCGGCTGCTGAAGGACATGGGCCTGCGGGTGCGGGCCTTCCTGGTGGGGGACCGGGCGAAAATGACCCCCGACCAGCGGGCCATGGAGGAGAAGCTGAAGGCCGCCGGGGGAGAACTGGAGCCCTTTGACCCACAGGACCAGGAGCAGATGCTATGGCTTCACCTGTGCGACTGTAAGGTGGACGCCCTGTTTGGCGTGGGGCTGTGCCGCCCTCTGGAGGGCGATTTCAGCCATGCCGCCCTGATGATGCAGGACAGCATCAACAGCCGGGTGGTCTCCTGCGACCTGCCCTCGGGCATCCACGCCGACACCGGCAAGGTGCTGGGGGCCGCGGTGCGGGCGGGGGTCACGGTGACCTTCACCTGTGCCAAGCCGGGCCACTATCTGGAGGACGGGGCGGAGTATACGGGAGAACTGCGGGTGGTGGACATTGGAATTCCTCACCAGCTGCTCTATCATCCCCGGGCGGTGAAGGAGTTCACGTTGTTCCTCATGGAGTACCCCTCGCTGCCCCGGCGCAAGCCCAACAGCCACAAGGGGGACTACGGAAAAGTGTTCCTCCTGGCGGGGAGCGAGGGGTATACCGGTGCGCCGGTGCTTGCCGCCTCCGCCGCCGTGCGCAGCGGGGCGGGACTGGTGCATTTGGGCGTGCCCCGGGAGATCTATCCCATTGTGGCGGTGAAGTGCTCCTCCGCCATGCCCTTCCCCTTGCCGGAGGAGGAGAACACCATCCTGGAAAAGGCCAAAGGCTGTGACGCGGCCCTCATCGGCCCCGGTCTGGGCCGGGCCCCCGGGACGGAGCGGCTGGTGCACACCTTGTTGGAACAGCTGGACATCCCCGTGGTGCTGGATGCCGACGGCATAAATGCCTTGGTTGGGCATATAGATATTCTGGACAGGCGGAAGGCCCTCACCGTGCTCACCCCCCATGACGGGGAGTTTGCCCGGCTCACCGGCTGCCCCCTTCCCTTGGAAGGCCGCCTGGAGCTGGCCCGGGACTTTGCCAGGGCCCACCGCTGTATCCTGGTTCTGAAGGGGCACCGCACCATTACCGCCGGACCCGACGGCCGGGCCTATTTCAATACCAGCGGCAACCCGGGCATGGCCAAGGGGGGCAGCGGGGACGTTCTGTCCGGCATCCTGGTCTCCTTCCTGGGGCAGAAGCAGCTGGCTCAGTCCTGCCGGGACGACCTGGAGCGGGTGGCCCAGGCTGTGTGGTTCCACGGCGCGGCGGGAGACCGGGCCGCCCGGGAGCTGGGAGAGTACGGCATGACTCCGGCCGACCTGGTGGACCAACTGCCCGCCCTGCTGCGGGACAGCCTGGAAACAATGTAACAGGAGGTTTTTTGTGAAAAAGCGTCTGCTTTTTCCACCAATGATACTCTTGTTCCTCCTCAGTGCCTGCGGCAGTCAGGGGGGAAGCGAGGGAGAGGAACTGGCGCTCACCATCCGGGGGGAGTATTTGGCCATGGACCGCTGCGACTGCCAGGCACAGCTCACCGCCGACTACGGCCAGCGGGTCTATGACTTTACCGTCTCCGCCGCCGTGGAAGGGGAGGAGACCACTGTGAACATCCTTCAGCCGGAGGAGGCCGCGGGCATCACCGCCCGGATCACGGAAGAGGGTGGCGCGCTGGAATACGAGGGCATGAGCATGGAGACAGGGCCTCTGGACGAGGAGGGGCTGTCCCCGGCCCAGGCGCTGCCTGTGCTGCTGGAAGCGGCCAGGTCGGATTATATGGCCGAGTGTACCCTGGAGGAGGATGGGAGCCTTCTGCGGGTGCGCTGTGCCGACCCTACAAAAAATCCCGGCACCGGGCGGGAGGTGACCCTGTGGTTTGACGCAGAGAGCCACGACCTGGTGCGGGGGGAGATCAGCGCGGATGGCATGCGGGTGGTCCGGTGTGAGATCACCCAGCTGAGCCGCGAATAGACAGAGAAGAGGGAGTTTCATGGATACCACAAAGATGAGGACCTGGGCGGAGATCGACCTTGCCGCCCTGGAACACAACTACCGTGCCCTGCGGGCGCTGGCCCCTCAGGGCTGCCGTTTTCTGGGCCTGTGCAAGGCGGACGCCTACGGCCACGGAGCCCTGCCTGTAGCCAAAAAGCTGCAGGAGCTGGGGGCGGATATGCTGGCGGTGGCCTGCGTGGACGAGGCGGCCCAGCTGCGCCGGGGCGGCATCACCCTGCCTATCCTGTGCCTGGGCAAGACCCCGCTGGAGCTGACCCCCATGCTGCTGGAGTACGATGTGACCCAGGCGGTGGAGGATCTGGAGACAGGAGAGGCCCTGTCCCAGGCCGCCCAGGCAGCGGGCAAGAAGCTGACCATCCATGTCAAGCTGGACACGGGCATGAGCCGCCTGGGATTTTTCTGGCGGCAGGACACCGCCCAGGAGACGGCGGACCGCATCGCCAAACTGTGCCGCCTGCCCGGCCTGGAGGCAGAGGGAATGTTCACCCACTTTGCCGACGCTGACGGCGATGAGACCTACACTATGGACCAGTTTACCCGCTTTCTGGACGCCAAGGCGGCCCTGGAGCAGCGGGGGATCACCTTCAAAATTTGCCATTGTGCCGCCAGCGCCGCTGTGTTAAACTATCCCTGTACCCATATGGATATGATCCGTCCCGGCGTGGCCCTGTACGGCTATTATCCCGCTCCCGGCATGGAAGGGCTGGACGGCCCGGGGCTGGAGCCGGTGATGACGGCGAAAAGCCGCATCGCCGCCGTGCGTGCCCTGCCCAAGGGAACCTGTGTCAGCTACGGCTGCACCGCCACGTTGGAGCGGGATTCCCGCCTGGCTGTGGTGCCCATCGGCTATGGTGACGGCTACCCCAGAGGACTGAGCAACCGCATGACCATGAAAATCCGGGGTCAGGAGTGCCCTGTGGTGGGCCGGATCTGTATGGATATGTGTATGGTGGATGTCACCGACGTGCCCGACGCTGCGGCGGGGGACGAGGCGGTGGTCTACGACGGCCCCCTCATGGAGCGGGCCGCCCAGCTCACCGACACCATTGTCTACGAGCTCATGTGTCACATCGCCCCCCGCATTCCCCGGGTGTACCTGGGGGCGTAAGGGGTGTCCCATTCCGGTTTGCCGGCATAGGATGGACTGGAGCGGCAGACAGCTTCTGCGGCAGGAAAGGTGCGCCGGGGGAATTTTCCGCCTTTGCAGGTATAATCCCCGCCGCCCCGTGGGAGAATCATAGTACAGCGTTACATAAGACAGCATAACGCCTTAGTAACGCGTACTATTTTCCAGCGGAGTGTGAGCGTACGTGGACAACAGCGTGAAACGCGGCGACATTTTTTACGCCGATCTCAGCCCGGTGGTGGGCAGTGAACAGGGGGGCGTGCGCCCGGTGCTCATCGTGCAGAACGATACGGGCAACCGCCACAGTCCCACCGTCATTGCCGCGGCCATCACTTCCCAGACCGGGAAGGCACGGCTGCCCACCCATATCTCTCTGGCCGCCCTGAGCTGCGGCCTGCCCAAGGACTCTGTGGTCCTGCTGGAGCAGATTCGCACCCTGGATAAGCGCCGCCTGCGGGAGCATATGGGAAAGCTGGATGAGAAGGCGATGAAAAAAGTGGATAACGCCATCGCGGTCAGCTTTGGGCTCCACCCGGAGACCATGGTGTGAGCGCGGGGGAACCGCCTGCGGGCGGTTTACATAAGCAAACCATTTCCAAGCAAAAGGAGTACATGGGATGAAACAGAAACGATCTTGGCGGGTGCGGCTGGCGGCCTTCTGTGTGGCGGGAGCCTGCCTGGTGGGGACCGGTGCGGTGCTGGCTGCGGGAGGGGAGAGCGACCCTCTGGTCACCCTGAGCTATCTCAACCAGAAGGTGCTGCCCGACCTGCTGAAGCAGGCCCAGAGCGACGCCGATCAGCGCCAGAAGGAGCTGACCGCCCAGTTTGACCAGACCATCAGCCAAATGGGCAGCGGACAGGGGAGCGTCTCCTATGAGGTGGTCACTCTCTCGCCCGGCCAGCGGATGAATCTGAACCTGGGCGCCGAGGTGATGCTGCGGGTAGGCAGCGCCACTGCCGGAGCGGCGGTGAACCCTGCCCTGGTGGACGTGACCACCGGGAGCGATCTGAACAGCGGCGGGGCGCTGGTGAAAAACCACCTGTATATGGCCACCATGACCGACCACTACATTACCGCGGGCAGCGGTACCGTGAAGGTGATGGTCCGGGGCGGATACACCCTGGCCTGAATCATACCGTCTATGGGGCGGGGTTCCTTTGGGAGCCCCGCCCCTTTTACTTGAGAAATTTTGCCTCGTCCGCTATAATCAAAGGGATATGGAGGGAGATATGCCTATGAATATCCAGTTACAGCATCTCACAAAAACCTTTCGCAGCCTGGACCACAAGCACCCGGGAGAGGTGACCGCCGTCCAGGATGTGACCTTTGAGATCCCTGACGGCCAGCTTATCGGCCTGCTGGGCCCTTCCGGCTGCGGAAAAAGCACTACATTGAACCTGATCTGCGGTCTGGAGCGGCCCACGGGAGGAAAAATCTTCTTCGGGGACTGGGACGTCACCGAGCTGCCCCCGGAATTTCGGGGCGTTGGCATGGTGTTTCAGAACTACGCCCTCTACCCCCATTTGACGGTGCGGAAAAATATTCTGTTTCCCCTGGAAAATTTAAAGGGGAAGGAGCGCCTCAGCAAAGAGGAGATGAACCGCCGGGTGGAGGATGCGGCCAAGCTGGTCCAGATCCAGGAGCTCATGGACCGCAAGCCCAGCGAGCTCTCCGGCGGCCAGCAGCAGCGGGTGGCCATTGCCCGGGCGCTGGTGAAGATGCCCCATGTCCTGCTGCTGGACGAGCCCCTCTCCAACCTGGACGCCCGGCTGCGGCTCCAGACCCGGGAGGAGATCCGCAAGATCCAGCGGGCCACCGGCATCACCACCGTGTTTGTCACCCACGACCAGGAGGAGGCCATGAGCATCTCCGACCGCATCGTGGTGATGAAGGAGGGGGTTTTGCAGCAGATTGGCCAGCCCCAGCAGGTCTACGACGACCCCGAAAACCTCTTTGTGGCCAAGTTCCTGGGCACCCCTCCCATCAATGTCTTTGACGGCCGGGTCCAGGGCGGTATGCTCTATCTGGGCGATGCCGCGGTGCTGCCTGTGCCCGGCGTGGCCGACCAGGAAGTAACTGTGGGCGTGCGCCCAGAGGGCTTCCTGCCCCGGGAGGACGGAGCCCTTTCCTGCGCCCTCAGCGGGGTGGAGGTCATGGGCCGGGACGTGAGCGTGGTGGCAAGCCATCCCGCTTGTCAGGCCCCGGTATTGCGGGCCATTCTCTCTGCCGGGACCCAGGTGGACCAGGGGGGAGAGACCGTACGCTTTGACCTGAAGCCGGAAAAGGTATTTCTCTTCCGTCCCCACACGGGAGAGCGGATCAGGAGGGCGCTATGACACAGCAACGAAAAGCCTGGCTCTACCTGCTGCCCGCCCTGCTGTTTCTGGGGGCCTTCCTGGTGTATCCCCTCATCGACGTGTTTGTCTACTCGGTGGAGGAGGGGTACAACTTTGCATCCCAGACCTACTTTGGCGTAGGCGGCTACAACTATTCCTACGTGCTCCACGACCCCTACTTTTTGCAGGCGGTGAAAAATACCTTTCTGCTGGTCATCGTCACCGTGCCCATTTCCACCGGCCTGGCCCTGGTCATTTCCCTGGCCCTCAGCTCCATTCAGCGCCTGCGGGACCTGTTTCAGACCATCTATTTTCTGCCCTATGTGACCAACACATTGGCGGTGGGCCTGGTGTTCATGATCCTGTTCCAAAAGACAGAGTATACCGACGGCCTGGTGAATCTGGTCATCAGCTGGTTCGGGGGCTCCAGCATCGACTTTATCGACGGCCCCTACTGGGCCAAGATGTTCGTGCTGTGCTTTTACACCGTGTGGGTGGTCATGCCCTTTAAGATCCTCATTCTCACCAGCGCCCTGGCCTCGGTGAATCAGGACTACTACAAGGCCGCCCGGGTGGACGGAACCTCCAAGACCCGCATTTTCTTCCGCATCACCCTGCCCATGATCTCGCCCATGGTGTTCTACCTGGTCATCACCGGCTTCATCGGGGCCTTCAAGGCCTACAGCGACGCGGTGGCCATCTTCGGCACCGACCTGAACGCGGCGGGGATGAACACCATCGTGGGCTATGTCTATGACATGCTCTACGGCGACAGCGGCGGTTTCCCCTCCTACGCCTCGGCGGCAGCCATCATCCTGTTTGCCATCGTGCTGACCATCACCTGCATCAACCTCCTGGCCAGCAAGAAACATATTTACTACTGAGGAGGTGCTGGTATGGATCCAATTTTAGAATTTGAACGGGCACAGCGCCGGGCCAAGAGGAGAAGCCGGGTGCTGCGCACAGCCGTCTACCTGCTGCTGGCGGTGTGGGCGGTGGTGGTGCTGTTTCCCTTCTACTGGATGCTGCTCACCTCGGTGAAGGACTATGGCACCTACAACGCCGAGCACATCCCCACCTTCTTTACCCTGTCGCCCACCATGCAAAACTACAAAGATGCCTTTACCGCCGTGCCCCTGGGGCAGTACCTGGCCAATACGGTGTTTTTTGCCCTGGCCACCACCGCCATTATGATGGTGGTCATCACCCTGTCGGCCTATGCCTTTGCCCGCATGGAGTTTCGGGGAAAAAACCTGCTGTTTACCCTGTTTTTGTCCCTGATGATGATTCCCAGCGAGCTGGTGGTCATCACCAACTACGCCACCATTACCGGCCTGGAGCTGCGCAACACCTTCCTGGGGCTGATTCTGCCCTCGGTAACGTCGGTGTTTTACATCTACCTGCTGAAGGAAAACTTTGAGCAGGTGCCCGACGAGCTGTACCGGGCGGCCAAGGTGGACGGGACCTCCGATTTGAAGTACCTGTGGAAAGTGATGCTGCCCATCTGCCGGCCCACTCTGGTCACCATCATGATTTTGAAGATCATCGAGTGCTGGAACTCCTACGTGTGGCCCCGGCTCATCACCGACGACCCGGCCTATTACCTGGTGTCCAACGGCATCCAGGAGATCCGGGAAAATGGCTTTGGCCGGGAGAACATTCCGGCCATGATGGCGGCGGTGGTGGTTATCTCCGTGCCCCTTATTCTGCTGTTCTTTGTGTTCCGGAAGAAGATCATGGCGGGCGTGTCCCGGGGAGGGCTGAAAGGATGAATTGGAAAACAAGAGGCCTGGCCCTGCTCACCCTGGGCGCCCTGACCCTGGGGAGTCTGGCCGGGTGCCACGGCTCCCGGGAGAGCGTGGACTTTGCCGTGCCCGAATCCTTTGACGAGAGCCGCAGCTATGAGATCACCTTCTGGGCGAAAAACGACACCAACAAGCGGCAGACCGACATCTATAAGCAGGCCATAGAAGAGTTTCAGAAGCTCTATCCCAATATTACGGTAAACCTGCGTCTCTATACCGACTACGGGAAGATCTATAACGATGTTATCACCAACATCGCCACCGATACCACTCCCAACGTGTGCATCACCTATCCCGACCATATTGCCACCTACCTCACGGGAGAAAACGTGGTGGTTCCTCTGGACGAGCTGTTTGCCGACCCGGAGTACGGTCTTGGGGGCAGCGAGGTAAAGTTTGACGCTCCCACTCAGGAGGAGATCGTTCCTCAGTTTTTGGAGGAGTGCCAGCTGGGGGGACGCTACTACGCCGTGCCCTATATGCGCTCCACCGAGGCCTGCTACATCAACAAGACTTATGTGGAGAAGCTGGGCTACACCCTGCCCGACACCCTGACCTGGGACTTTATCTGGGAGGTGTCGGAAGCGGCCACCCAGAAGAATGCCGACGGGACTTACGCGGTGAACGGGCAGAACGTGATGATCCCCTTCATCTACAAATCCACCGACAATATGATGATCCAGATGCTAAAGCAGACAGGGGGAGGCTATTCCACTGACGGGGGAGAGATCCAGCTTTTCAACGACGACACCAAGGACATTCTGCGCACCATCGCCCAGCATGTGGAGACGGGAGCCTTCTCCACCTTTAAGATCTCCGGCTACCCCGCCAACTTCCTCAACGCGGGGCAGTGTATCTTCGCCATCGACTCCACCGCCGGAGCCACCTGGATGGGCGCCGAGGCACCTCTCTCCGATATCAGCCCCGACGCCTTTGTGGACTTTGAGACGGCGGTGATGCCCATTCCCCAGGCCGACCCGGAGCAGCCCCAGATGATTTCTCAGGGACCCTCTATCTGTATCTTCAATAAGGAGGACCCTCAGGAGGTGCTGGCCTCCTGGCTGTTCACCCAGTACCTGCTCACCAATGAGGTGCAGATCCCCTACGCCCAGACCGAAGGGTACGTCCCCGTGACTTCCAAGGCCCAGCAGGCCACGGAGTATCAGGACTATCTGTCCCGGGCAGGGGAGGACGACGACACCTACTACGACGTGAAGATCCAGGCTACCCAGCTGTTGCTGGACCACACCGAGGACACCTTTGTGACCCCCGTGTTCAACGGTTCGGCCTCTTTGCGGGACGCGGCGGGACAGCTCATTGAAAACACCGTAAAGTCGGTGCGACGCCACGAGACCATAGACGAGAGCTACTGGGACAAGCTGTTTTCCGACGTCAGCGCCCTGTACCACCTGGATGAGCGCAGCGCCACCGCCACTGCTCCCAGCGACCTGGGCCCCCTGCCCACCACAGCTGTGATTCTGTTGGCTTCCCTGGCCGCGGCCTGGGTTGTGATTCTGATCTGGGTGGCCCGGAACTGGAGAAAAAGCCGGGCAGGCCATTGATTTCTGAAAAATTCCAGTTATAATGAAAACGGCTGAATCACTCGGCCAGACTTCGCAGAAAAGGAGATTTACCATGAAACGAACCATGCTTTTGGCCCTGGGCCTCACCGTGGCCCTGGTGGCTGCCGGCTGCGGCGGCGGCAACACCAGCAAGGAGGATACCTCCGGACAGAGCTCCACCTCTACCTCTCAGAACGAGAACACCCTGACGTTCGGCCCTGTCATGTCCTATGAGGAGTACATGGCCGCTGATCTGGACTCCCAGGTAACCATTGAGACCTATGTCCAGGCTAAGCAGTCCTGGTGGGAGGACAAGGCCACCCTGTACACCCAGGATGAGGACGGCGCTTACTTCATCTATAACGTGGCCTGCTCCCAGGAGGACTACGACAAGCTGACCCCCGGCACCAAGATCCAGGTCACCGGCTATAAGACCGAGTGGTCCGGCGAGGTAGAGATCATGGACGGCGTGTTCCAGATCGTGGAGGGCGGCGACACCTACGTGGCCGAGCCCCTGGATGTGACCGAGTTGCTCAGCAGCGAGGACCTCATCAACCACCAGAACCAGCTGGTCTCCTTCAAGGGCCTGACTGTGGAGGCTTCCGAGGATGCCAGCGGCGCTGAGTCCGCCTTCCTGTACAACTGGGACGGCTCCGGCACCGACGGCGACGACCTGTACTTCAATGTCTCCTACAACGGTGAGACCTACACCTTTACCGTGGAGTCCTATCTGTGCGACAACACCACCGACGTGTACGCCGCGGTGAAGAACCTGCAGATCGGCCAGACCATCGACGCCGAGGGCTTCCTCTACTGGTATGAGGGCGTCAACCCCCACATCACCTCCATCACCGTAAAGTAAATCCGCTTCCTTCCCGGCCGCCGTTTTAGGCGGCCGGGTTCTTTTTTGCAAAAGAAAATCCTCCGGAAGGGCGGCCTGAGCCGTCTCCGGGGGATTTTTTAGGGTTCTTCTGTTTCGGGCAGGCGGTAGCCGATGCCGCGGCACTCCAGCAGATACACCGAGGAGTGAAACAGCACGATGACCACCCAGCCAAGGCCGGTGGCCAGAGCCACAGCGTCCAGACCAAGTAGGTCCACCAGCAGATAGGTGCATACCACCCGCACTACGATCTGAAGGGTAGTGCCGAAGAAGGTGATGTTCATGCGGCCGATGCCCCGGTAGTGGCCCACAAAGGAGTGGCCGATGAAGGAGAGGAAGTAGAAGTAGCCCATCAGGCGCAGGTAGGAAGTGCCAAGGGTGATGCTCACCGGCTCGTCCAGGAAAATGGTGACCAGCGGCTCTCCAAACAGGGCCAGCAGGAAGGAAAAGACCACGCCGATTCCCGTGACGATGGCCATGCCCCGCAGAAAGCCGTCCTTGGCCCGGCGGTACTCCTTGGCCCCCTGGTTCTGGGCCACAAAGATGGCGATGGCCTCGCAGCCGCTGATGCCGAAGGCCTGGCTGAAATTCTCAATGCGGGTGGTGGCGGTAAAGGCGGAGATGGCGTCGGTGCCGATGGCGTTTACCGCGCTTTGGACCATCAGCTTGCCCAGGTACAGGCTGGACTGCTGAAGGGCAGCCACCGCGCCGTAGCTGGCGGTGAGCCGCATGAGGGTGGGCTCCAGGCGCATGTCCTGGCGGCGGATGCGGAGGAAGGAGAGCTTTTTGCAGATATAGATGAGACACAGCAGGGCGGAGAGCAGCTGGGCGCTGGAGGTGGCCAGGGCGGTGCCCAGGATGCCCAGGTCCAGCCAGGCCACCAGGACCCAGGCCGCTGCCAGGTTATAGCCCAGGGAGAGGAGCAGGAAGTAGAGGGCGGCCTTGGTGTTGCCGATGGCCCGCAGGGTGGCGGCCAGGTAGTTGTAGGCAAAGGTGAACACCATGCCCGCCAGCACCACCCGCAGGTAGTCGGTGGTGTAGGTCATCAGCTCCTCGGGGGTCTGAATAAGGACGAGGAGCTGGGGGAGCAGCACCAGAGTGACGGTCACCGCCAACAGGGTGGCGCCACCGATGAGCACGCCGGAGACAAAGAGCTGCCGCCGCAGGCGGGGGAAGTTGCGCTCCCCGAAGAACCGGGCGGCCAGTACCGAGGCGCCCATGCAGGCGCCGGTGATGACGTAGATAAAGAGGTTCATCACGCTCTCGGCCACACCCAAAGCGGCAAAAGCGTCTCCGCCGATGTAGCGGCGCACCACCAGAGAGTTGATGATGTTATAAAGCTGCTGGAGCACATTGGCGGCCAGCAAAGGCAGACACAGCCGGATAAGCTGACTGGTAATGGGACCGGATGTGAGATGGATCTTATTTGACACAGAAGGACCTCCCAAAAGCCACGGGGACCAGAATATTTCTATCATACCCCGGGACAGGCGGTTTGTAAATAAGAAGAGGGGATGGAAAACGCCCAAGGCGACAGAAAACAGGCGAATGTGACCGGGGACATCCCCTATAATCGAAGCGTCACAAATCAAGGAAAAACCCGTGGAGGGAAGAGAGGAGCAAGCCTTATGTCCGTGACCTGTACCGAGGAAAACCGCTGTCTCACCGCCGCGGTGGCGGGAGAGCTGGACCACCACCGGGCCCGGGAGGTGATGGAGGAGCTGGACCGGCAGATCGACGCGGCGCTGCCCCGGGCCCTGACCCTGGATCTGGAGGGCCTCACCTTTACCGACAGCTCGGGCATCGCGGTGCTGCTGCGCACCTACCGGCGGATGTGCCAGCTGGGGGGCAGTATGGCGGTGACCCACACGCCCCAGCAGGCCATGCGGGTCTTTCAGGCCGCCGGGCTGGAGCGGCTGATCCAGTTTTTATGATTGCCAAGGAAGAGGAGGCGCTTACATAAGATGAACGCGGAAAATTATACCACTCTGGAGTTTCCCAGCCGCTCGGCCAACGAGGGCTTTGCCCGGGCTGCGGCGGCCTGCTTTGCCGCCCAGCTGGACCCCACCCTGGAGGAGATTAACGACATCAAAACCGCCGTCAGTGAGGCGGTGACCAACGCCATTGTCCACGCCTATCCCGACCAGATCGGCAGGATCGTCATGAAGCTGCGCCTGCGCCCGGGGAACGTGCTGGAGGTGGTGGTGCGGGACTGGGGCGTCGGCATCCCGGACGTGGAGCAGGCCCGCACGCCCCTCTTCACCACCGGCAGCCAGGAGCGCTCGGGCATGGGCTTTACCATTATGGAAAGCTTTATGGACACCCTGCGGGTGCGCTCCACCCCGGGGAAGGGGACCACGGTGACCATGCGGCGGCAGATCGCCCGCCGTATGCCCCGATGAGTGGAACCGTCACCCCGGCCGATCTCCTGCAGGCGGCCCGGGAAGGGGACAACCAGGCCTGTGAGCAGGTGCTGGAGGAGAACAACGGCCTCATCTGGTCGGTGGTGCGGCGGTATTACGGCCGGGGCGTGGAGCCGGAGGATCTGTATCAGCTGGGCTGCCTGGGCTTTTTGAAGGCGGTGCGGGGCTTTGACCCCTCCTACGGGACCCAGTTCTCCACCTACGCCGTCCCCAAGATCGCCGGGGAGATCCGCCGTTTTCTCCGGGACGACGGCGCGGTGAAGGTGAGCCGGGGACTGAAGGAGCGGGGGACCGCTCTCCGCTCAGCCAGAAGCCGCCTGTGCGGAGAGCTGGGCCGGGAGCCCGTCCTCTCCGAACTGGCTCAGGCCACGGGTCTGACTCCGGAGGAAATTGCCGCAGCGGAGACGGCCACGGAGCCCGTGGTGTCTCTGCAATCGGAGACGGGGGACGGCCTCACTCTGGAGGGTGTGCTCAGCGGGGGCGAGATGGAGGAGGGACTGGTGGAGCGCCTGGCCCTGCGCACGGCCATCGAGCGGCTGCCGGAGCGGGAGCGCCAGGTGCTGCTGCTGCGCTATTACCGGGGCATGACCCAGGCGGTGGCGGCCCGGGTACTGGGGGTATCCCAGGTGCAGGTGTCCCGGCTGGAGCGCCGGGGGGTGGAGCGGCTGCGCCAGGAACTGCTGCCGCAAACGTAAAGGGACTGCTGCGGAATCCTCCGCGGCAGTCCCTTTGTATATTTAAGCTATCACCGGCGTCAGACAGAATCCGAAGCCTGCATGGTTTCCTGCACGTGCCGGATATAATTTCGAGAAGCCGTTTCTTCCTGCTCCGGGTAAGAAAACTGAAAGGATTGGGCCACCAGAAGGGCTGCTTTTCGGAACAGGGCATAGGCTGCCTGGATGGCTGCCCAAAAATGCTGGTAGTTGCCGTCGGTGTAGGTTGTTATATATTCCTCGTAAAAATCTGAGGGCAGATATTGTTTGAAATATTTGTGCAGCTTTCCGCTGGAGACGGCGTAATCGGTGTACGTTCCGATATACCAATCCAGCATCTGCTCCAGCATATCCCGCACTAAGGTGTTGTAGGTGGTCATGGCGAAGGGCAGCTCGTCTCTTGCGATCCCCTTTGCCACATCGCACAGACACCAGAAAAATTCATTGCAGCACCCGTAAAACCCCCGCTCCGAGGCTTTTGGATGTAAAAATCCTCATCGGTGGGGGGCGGAAGCTGGGGCAGGCACCCGATTTTATCCAGGAGAGGGAGGAAGAGCTTGTTGCGGTTGCGGCCGCTCTCCATGACCGGGAGCAGCTCGATCCCGATGTCGATGCGGTTTCCGTCGTCAAACAGCAGCAGCCAGGAGTAGCTCTCCTCATACCCTTTTTGGATATGGAACCGCTGCCCATATCCGAATGCGGTGTCCTGCTCCTGCATGAGCGCCACGGTCCCAAACCGGCTCAGCCAGCTGGGGTCCTGGATGAAGCTGCGGGTTTCCGTCACCACGTACATCACGTCAAAATCCCGGTAGCAGTCCCTGGGGGCCTTGGGGTTGGTCCGCGACCCTTTCAGATAAGCCGCCAGGACCCGGTCATCTGATTTGGCTGTGTCCAGGATGAGATCCATCATTTCCTGTTCCGTGCGCAATGTCCTTCCTCCTCGCTTGACTCTGTGGGAACCATCATATCACGGGGAGGGAGCCGCTGCAAGATAGGCCCTGGGGATCTTCCCGGTAAAAGAACCGAGAGGGCATCGCATGGAAATTGCGATGCCCTCTCTTCAAATGCTATCCGAAAAAGGTCATGATCAGTGTTCCGACGGTCATCAGGCAAAGACCGGCTGCGGCCCGCTTGCTCAGCGTTTCTCCAAATACAAAATAGGAAAATGCTATGGTGAGCAGGATGCTCATTTTATCAATGGGGACCACAATGCTGACCACGCCGTTTTGAATGGCGTAATAATAGCACAGCCAGGAAGCGCCTGTGGCAATGCCGGAGAAGAACAGAAAAATGAGTTCCTTCTGATCCAGGTGGCGCAGCTGGGATTGCTTGCCCTTCATAAAGACAATGACCCATGCCATGATCAGGACCACCACCGTTCGGATCGCCGTCCCTAGATTGGATTCCACTCCGGTGATCCCCATTTTTCCCAGAATGGAGGTCAGTGCGGCAAACACCGCCGAGCCGATGGCGTAGAGAATATAGGAACGATCTGTGACCTCATTGCTGCGGGCCTTTTTCTCCACCATGAGAAGAATTCCAATGCCGAGCAGAGCGGTGCTGATCAATTTGATCAAGAGATGCTCAGTTTCCCCAAAGCAAATGATGGCCAGCAGAACGGAGAGGATGGTGCTGGATTTGTCAATGGGCACGACCTTGTTGACGTCGCCCAGGGACAGTGCTTTGAAGTAACAGATCCAGGAAGCGCCCGTTGCAGCGCCGGACAAGACCAAAAACAGCAGCGAGCGGGAAGAGATCTGTGTGATGGTTCCGGCGGAGCCCACCACAAAAACCATCAGCCAGGAAAAGATCAATACGATTACGGTCCGAATCGCCGTTGCAACATCAGAGTCTGTTTTTTTGATGCCGCATTTTGCGAGAATGGCCGTTAAACCCGCAAAAACCGATGATAAAATTGCTGCCGCGAGCCACATGTTCCGTTCCTCCCTTTGCCCGTGTTATCTGCCCAGGAGTGCTTCCTTATGTCCAGATTTTCGGAGTTTTGCGGCAATCAGCCCGGGGCACTGGCAGGATTCAGGTGGATCATAATGTGCTTCACATCCGGGAAAGTACGCTCCACCTGATCGTGGACATGCTCGGCCACCTGATGGGCGTCCCGCAAAGACTTTTCCCCGTCCACCTGGATCTCCAGGTCAATATAGACCTTGTTGCCGAACATTCTGGAACGGAGCAGATCCACATGGACTACGCCCTCCTGGGCGGCAATGTATCGTTCGATCTGCTTTTCGTAGCCCTCCCCACAGGAGGTGTCCAGCAGCTTGACCACGCCGTCTTTCAGAATATCGTAAGAGGCCTTCACGATAAACAGGCAGATCACCACGCTGGCCACGGAGTCCATCACAGGAAAGCCCAGCATGGCGCCGCCGATGCCGATGAGGGAGCCGATGGAAGAAAAGGCGTCGGAGCGGTGGTGCCAGGCATCGGCCAGAAATGCCGAGGAATGAATGAGGTTGGCATAATGACGGGTGTACCAATACATGGCTTCCTTGCTCACAATGGAGACGATGGCAGCCACCAGAGCAATGGCGCTGGGGATGGCAAGGGCTTCATAGCTGCCGGAAAGGATGTTCGCGATGCCCACTTTGCCCACGCCCAGTCCGGTTGCCAGGAGAATGATGCCCAGCAGCAGGGACGCGATACACTCGAGGCGCTCGTGTCCGTAGGGGTGGTCGGAATCCGCTTCTTTCTTGGAGACTTTTACGCCGATCCAGGCGATCACCGTGGTGATCACATCGGAAAAGGAATGGATGGAATCGGAGATCATAGCGCCGGAGTTTCCCGCGATCCCGGCAAAGAGTTTGAATCCAGACAATACTGCGTTGCCTGCCACGCTGACAAAGGACATTTTGCCAATGGCGGCCGCTTCATCAATGACGTTGCTGCGGGAAACGGTGTCGGTCTGCTTTTCCACTGGTTTCATTGAAATTCCTCCTACTCATAGTGGATGGTCAGAGATGGCTCTTATCCGCACACATTCAAATTCTCGTTTCCCCAGGTGAATAGAAAAAGCACCTGCGGGGCATACAACTGTCCCGCAGATGCTTTCCGTCTGCTGCCATGATGGCCCGGCAAATGGCCGGTTGGCCATCGCCTGTTCAGTTTGTACTGTTGAACTTGCATTCCAAATGGAATGTAATGCAGTGCAAAGAGTGACTTAACTTTACAGGGGAAATGGCCCTTTGTCAAGCATTCTTTTTCTGAATTTTTGGGACAGACCGCTGTGCCTGTCGCAAAATGTAACACCGGCCATGAAACTGAGAAAAGAGGGAAGCCATGGTTTTGCCTGTCTGAGCCCTGAGTCATCCGGACTTATCCTATGCGCCCGGCCTGGTTCTGGTGCAAACCACGACCGTTCCCATAGAAACGCTTTACATGCGCAGGCGGAAGGTTTGGGGCGCAAATTTATAGACCAGAATACTGGCGGCAACGGAGTACAGCACGCAAAAAACGATACATGCCACGCCGAACACCAGAATGGGCAGGCGCAGGTTCATCATGACATAGCACACCACATAGGTCAAACTCATCACGATGCGATAGGTGCCGCTTTTCATCTCAGTCCCGGCGGTGTAGGGCTGGAGCAGATAGTAGGCGGTCAGGTAGTGGATGGAAAAGAACATGCTCATGGCCAAGATAGATACTACCAGCACCACGTAGTCCAGGGGATTTTCCGTACCGCCGGAGACGAACAAGATCACCGCCAGACCAAAGCCGATGACCAGAGCGGGCAGGGCGTTTACCTTCATGATCTCCCACAGGCGGATCTGGAACAGCCGCAGCACAAATTTGGGCTGCTTGTAGAAGGAGTAGGTCAGCAAACTGTGGTCGCAGTTCATAAACAGGGCGTTGGTGAAGTTGGTTCCCCGGTTAATCATGTACATGATAAAGGAGAAGTAGGGGAGCCAGGTCATGACCACCCCATTGATCTCTGCCTTTGTCTCCGGTTTATAGTACATCAGCATTAGGGCGCCGCAGCAGAGGACTGCACAGCCGACGGCAATTCGGATGGTGGAGCGCCACAGAATTTTCCGGTGGCGCTTGATGAACAGCTCATTGAGATACTCAAAGCCTTTTTTCTGACTGGTAATGGCGGTGTCCGTGGAGATGAGCCGTTCGTTGGCTTTTTTGGCCGCCTTTTTGGTCTTGTCCATCTGGGAGAAGAGATTGGCCAGCAGCTCTTGATGGAATTCCCGGAAATACCGGTAGGAGATGATGTGATGCAGCCCCAGCAGACCTGCCGGGATGCAAAGGACCCACAGAACAGCGGATACCTCCAGAGAAAGGACGATCCCCACCAGCAGGGGCAGATAGGCCAGAGCCAGCAGGACAGCAGAGAGAATCCAGGGCCATTTTTTCCATTTGCTGTCGTTGCGCACATGGCCGGTTTTCACATAATCCAACAGGGAATAGGAATCTGCCGCCAGCTTGGTGCCCGCCACAGCAAAGGGGATGAGCAGACACAGCCACAGGGGGACGCCCCGGCTCCAGCCAAACAGCAGCACACAGGGGAGAAAGCCCACCACGACCTTTATGAGATAATAGCCGTAGTTGACCAGGGTGTAGGAGCGGGCGTTCATCCGCAGCAGGATTATGGCGTAGTATTTGTCCCGCGTGACGTCAAACAGAGTGGTGTTCATGAAGGAGCCCGCCAGAGTCAGCAGGAACAGAATATGTAAGAACGCTTCTCTGGACTGAAACTCCGGCCGGAGCAGTCCCAGACCACAGACCATGAGGACAAAATAGAGGAATTTAAAGAGAAAAATGGTGATGAGCCCCCAAAGGATCGCCAGAAGATTGGCGAAAATCTTCAGCCCCCGGACCTGATACAGGGCATCGGGCAGAATTTGCTTGATTCCTGGGATTTGCTTCAGGGCATGGAGGATGGCGTTGACCCGATAGGTGTTTTTCAGGGAAAAGGACAGCCGCAATGTCTTAAGCATAGGTTTCCTCTTTCAGTGCCGCAATGATTTTTTCCTTAAATTCCTGACTGTCCAGATTGGACTTCTCCACCACTTCCAGCATGCCGTGGCTGAGCAGCACGATCTCATCACACAGGTCCAGGGCCAGGTCCATAATATGGGTGGAAAAGATGGTGATTTTTCCCTCCTTCTGGGCGCGGAGCAGCTGCTTCATTTCCTCCGCCACCACCACATCCAGAGAAGTCAGCGGCTCGTCCAGCAAGAGGACCTTGGGCTGGGCGATGATGTTGATGAGCATCTGCATCTTGTTCTTCATGCCGTGGGAGTAGTCCTTCAGCAGCTTGTCCCGATCCTCGGGCGCAATGCTCATCATGTCAAAATATTCGTCCGCGGAGCGGATGTTCTGGATGGAGGATTCGTTGATGTCCAGGAAGAATTTCAGAAACTCCCGCCCGGTAAGAAACTCCGGCACCGTGGGGGTAGAAAGCACGTAGCCAATGTCCTCGGGGGAGAGCTCTCTGGCCCCGCCGACGTCCTCCAGGAAAAAGGTACCGCTGTCGGCCCGGATGTCCCGATTGAGGCAGTTGAAGAGGGTGGTCTTGCCGGCGCCGTTGCGGCCCAGCAGGCCATAGATTTTTCCCTCCTCGAAGGTAAAGGTGATGTCTCTCAACACCTCTTTTGACTCAAAACGCTTTGAGAGATGGTCAATGACAAACTTCATACGGATCTCCTTGCTGTTTGATAGGTTCTATCTTATTGGATGCGAAAACCATGGGCGCAGGTTTCAAACACAAAGTCCATTTTTTCTTTGTGGTTGGAAAATACCAACGGTTCATAGCCGTCGCACTGGACTTCATGAAAGGAAAGGATGTGTTCGCTGCGATTGATCCATATGGTATGGGGCTGCGCTTGGGTAGTTGATTGTTCCATATGCGGCTCCTTCTGCCTTACATGGATGCGCTGCGGACCAGCTGTTCCGTTTCCTCGGAGATACGGAGCAGCTCTGTCTCCGCCTGGTCCATCAAAGTCCGCAGATGGGCCAATACCCCGCTGATCTGGCTTCTGGTGTGCTGCACCTGTTCCTGAGATTGACGGATTCGATCCAGCACGGCCCAATCGGCAAAAATTCCGTCAAAAAAGTAGTCGGCCATCCGCAGGAACCCGTCGATGCTGACCTGAATGTTTGCGTCAATGGTGACATCGGCCAGTTCCGTTTTGAAGCGGCGCAGCCGGGTCTGCAGGGTTTCCACCGCGGCCTGGGCATCGTCCAGGCGGCTGTGCTTCATCAGGTCGGTGACCAGACCGCCGCCCAACAGGTCCCAGGTTCCCCAGCCTTCCGCACTGTCCAGCTGGGACAAAATATGGTCCGCACAGGAAAGCGCGGCCCTGCCGGCGTCCCAAGCCTCCTGCAATTCCTGCTTTTGGCTCATCAAATAGCCCTGCCGCTCCTCCAACTCCAGGATTTTTTCGGCAGTGCTCCCGCCTGCGGCCTTCACGGCCAGCGTCTTTTCCTGCAGAACGGAAGCATAGCGGTCCTCGCAGCCCTGGAGGGCGGCCAATTCCACCTCGCACCGCATCAGATCTTCCTCCGCGCCCAGCAGCTCTCGGGCGGCGGCATCGTATTTTACTTGGGCGGCGTAGGCTTCCTGCCGTTCCTGGGTCAATTTTTCGTCCATCTTGCCTATGACATTGTAAAAAAATGCGGCCAGGCTCCGCCCCTCCAGCCGGTCCACATCGGCCTGCTCGTCAGACAACAGCTGCCGGAGCTCCTCCGTGCGGGCGGCATAGGTCTTTCGCTGGGCGCGCAATTCGCCCAGGGAAGCTTCCAGCTTTTTCTTCCTTGCGCATTGGGCCTGCAGCTGGCGCAGTTGTTCATCATAACACTTCATAGATTGCCATTCCTTTCTTCGGCGGACCGAAATTTGAGTTCAGATACAGCGTCCCGTGATAGACAAAAAGGGGCTTCACAGCCCTGTGAAGCCCCAACATGACCGGGATCAGATATTCCATCTTCAGCCAACTTTTTGCAGAATGATCTCGATCCCAAGCGCTTTTGCGTATGCTGGGTTTCTCTGGAGCATGTCCATCAAACGGATTGCCTGAATTCTTCTCTTTGCATCCATTCCCATCACCTCACGGAAAAACGGTTTCTGTATTCTCTGCTGATGGGATCATTGTATCAGGGAATGTCACATTCTGCCAGAACGGGATCAGCAAAATAGAGGTGCTTATTTCCACTGCCGCAGCAAATATAGCCCCTTATTTCCCGCGCTGCTCCAGCTGCTCTTTGTATGCCTGGTACTGCTGGGCGTTGATGGAGCCGGTGGCCAGCATACGCTCCGCCCAGAGCTGCAGCGTCTCCACGGTGATGGAGATGCGCTCCAGCTCCTGCTGGATAAAAATGAAGTCGGCCAGCTCGACCTCGCTGATGACCCCGTCTGCGGTGATTTCGATGAGCCGCTCTTTCCGCTTGTTCATGGAGTTGAGGGATGCCAGCATCTCCAGGACGATCTGGGAGAGGTCCTTGATTTTGACCTCCGGGACATAATGCTGGCCGATGGGGCACTGGTTGGCGCAGTAATAGTTGCAGAGGCTGGGCTGCTTGTACTTTTCCGCCATCACCAGCACCTCATCCGGGTGGGGGAGGGAGCGCTCGTTTTCGATTTTCTCGATCCGCTCGGGGGGAAGGGACTCCAGCAGGTCGCTGGCAGACTCTCTTGTCAAATGGAGGGCCTCCCGAATCCGCTGGTAGATATTTTTATTTGCTTTTGTGGAAACTCTCGCCATAGTCAAGCA
>OOBP01000198.1_pt1 | contig 69522 bp, 43 predicted proteins | sample 1671681 | NCBI WGS metagenome assembly OOBP01 (sample SAMN06348181, study PRJEB24527) | human gut metagenome
TACGGTGGGTGGTGTGGAAGGGGCTGGCAGGACATCCTGCTACCCCTATCCGATTTTCCCCCACCGAAGGTGCGGCGACAGCCGCATTAACGCGCCTCTGAGGCAGCTGCCAGGCGACGGGCGTTGCTGGCGCTAGCCCCCCAGAGACTGCGTTCTGCCACGGTGCCGTACTCTGTACCGTGCGTCCAATTTCACGACATGTTTTTGTGGTATAGTCCAAGCATAGCAAAATGAAATAATTGTCTATATTCTAACAATTGTCATCTCTAGGTATTTTATCTTAGATTTTTTAATTTAAGTTTCTTTAAAGCAAGTGCATCTGTTGTTTGGACTCAGCCTTGCCTTGACAGAAATCTAGATGACGATCATAAAGCATCGGAAAGTAATCCGCTCGTTTTCGATAAGAAGAGGATTTAATAAAATAAATTATTTAGCATTTATTTTATTAAATATTTTTTAGATATTTCGCATTTCAGTAATATACTAAATTATTGAAATATAACAATTATTCTTTTCAGACAATAAAGTAGCCAGATACCCATTGACCACCACAAGAAGATCGCGCGCAGCGGGGCCGCACAATCCCATCCCCAGCCCTTTGGCATATAGCCCTTCTGCCGCGGTACTTCTCACGAGCTCAGTCCTCGTTGTGTTGAGCGTTGGCGCAGTAGGAGAGTTTGAATATGTCTAGGAGAGCCTTTCGGCCGACCGCACTCAGTATGGCGGTTTGCCTCGCGTTAGGGACGAGCACACTAGCGCAAGCAGCGGATTTGGTGCTGACTCCGTTTAATACAACGCAAACATTTTCGGGAGATCAGTCCTTCGACACCATTTTGATGAATGGTGACGTAGCCACCTATCAAGTGAATGTTGACGGAAAGTTGAGCTTCAAATCTTTCAACTACATGAACTCGCAAAATTCGCTCAACCTTAGGGCGAGCGCTATTGATTTCACGCGTGCAAGCAACGCCCCAGACAATTGGCTCAGAATCGATCTAGGCATGTCGCTCTCGCTTGCTACGAATGTGGACACGGGTACGGTGGCTATCGCCGATCCTAAATTTTGGGTCAATACGGGCGGCACGCTATCGCTCAAGGATAGTCATAACGTCACGATCAAAAAATATAACGAGAGCGACAATAATTATTTCTATATTTACGGGCAGCTCAACGCCTCCAATATCACGGGAAAGCTAGACCTTCAAAAGGCAAATTACGTCACGGGGGCCTTCACTGTCACCGATGTCAATGAAGTGAGCTTTGTAGAGCTCACGTACCTGGTGGGTGGGGAGCTCTCCATCGAGGGCGCCAATACGGGGATCAACTTCAGCCATCTGCAACTCCAACTCAATAGCGACAATAAGGCGAGTAAGCTCACCATCCGCGACAGTAAGCGCGTCCAATTCAGTAACCTACTAGCGCTCTATGGTGGGGAGGTTGCGCTCGAGAATGTTGAGAGCGTGCAAAGTTCTAATAGGCAATATCTTTTGCCAGCTAGTACGCCCGTATCGATGTCCATTCAAAATAGTAGCCAAGGCGTTTCGTTAAAGCGCTTGGATGTCATCGCTCGGAATAATCTCGCAAGCTCCTATTCTGTCGATACGACCCCCGAGCTGACGCTCAACTCTCGTGTGCGAACCTATAACGCAGGCGCTTCCATTAGTTTTAGCAACATTGGCCACTTGACTTCCAACGTGGGCCCAAGCTTTAGTGATTGGGCAGATGATGGAACGGTATTGACAGCGACGGCTACTGACAAAGCACTTGCGGCATTCGAAGCTTCTTACAGCGCGAAAATGGCGATTGACGCGGAAAACATTGAGATCAACGCGTACATGAAACGCGAAGCCGATGTTGATCGAGCCAAGACTTTCTCCGCTCTCTTGAGCAACCAGTCGGCTGAACTCACGATGTCAAGCACAGGGAACCTTCGCATTCAGATGAATAGCGACGTTCCTTATGTCAGCATCGCGCCAGATAGTATCGGTACCAGTATCGAAAATGGTGTTTATGCCGATGGTACGACCGTCTCCACGGTCAAGGCTGCTATGGGTCGTAGTCACGTTGGTCAAAAGGCTGAGCGCGCTGATCTTAAGCTCAGTGTGGCAGGCCAAGCCGATCTCTCTCTTTATACCTATCAGCAAAGTAGCGGCAACACCAACGCGCATCGCTCGTTTAGAGAGTCGGTGCTGCTGAGTTCAAATGCGTGGCTGAGCCTTGAGGCGGACAGTAACCACATCTACTACGATACGCGTGCACAGGGTGAAAATACGGCTGGTACGATCAACTACGACTACTGGGGCGTTTACTCTTCGCTCATCAATGTCTCGAGTAACGGTATTCTCGATGTGACGGCGCGCAAGGGTGACAATCTTTTCGAGCAGTATAAGGCGGGTAACTTTACTCGCGGTTTGGACATGAGCGCATTGGGCGGCGAGATGAATGTGCGCGCACTAGAGGGGCGAAACATCATCCTCGTTAAGCCCGTGCAATTTAGCAGTCAGTTCGCTAGCAGCAACACTGCGCCTCGCACGATAGGAGCCGTGATGGGCACCGTGTATGGTTCGCTTGTCGCTAATCCACAGCTCAGTGCCACGCTAACCCTAGAAGGGCGAGAAAACCAGATGAGGGTTGAGGGTGCTGCTGAGCAACTCTCGGGCGTCGCGGGACAAAGTTACAGTCTCATCAACGTTATCGCCAATGCTGGCGACAACACGATTGAAATCCAACCGAGCGCTTTGTCCAATCAGCTCACTAAATTACTGGTAATGGGTGCGGATGCCCATAGTGCCAGTGTCGTTACGCTCCGTAGTGAGAGTGGTGCCAATCGCATCCAACTCAACATGATGCAAGATTGGGACCAGGAAGACTTCGAGTACGTTATGTATGCAGGCGGTCTCAGTTATTCACTGGGAGCATTGACGTTTGAAGCGCACGACAACCTCATTGATGTGCACACCCAAGAGGAATTTTCAGACTTTACGGCTGGCGCCTATGCGCAGCAAAGCGGTCGCGTCACGCTTCGAGCGCTCGGCGGTCGTAACGAGATCCATTCCTCTGACTTAGGGCTCGCGGCCAATCAAAGCACAGCCAACTCCCAATTGAGTACGGTTGAGATGCTCGCCACCGCCTCTAGCAACAATCTGATCTATGCGGAGAAAAACGCCATCTATGCAAATTCTGGCCAGGTGCGCGTCGAAGCTCAAGCGGGCAAAAACATCATCTATTCGCAAGAGCAAGGCATTTTTGCTGTGAGTACCGCTAGGGATAATGCAAGCTCGAGTGTCACCATCGATGGCGAGACCGTGCTATCTGCGAGGACTGCCTTGGTTACTGAGCAGCGGCAAAACGCTACGCAAGCGCCAGCGGTCTTGCTTAACTACGACGGCACTAGCATTGTCTCAGGCATTGTCTCCGCCAAAGGTGGCAGCATAGATGTGGCACCGCGCTCGAGCGCGCAGCCCAACGCTAAGCTTTTGCTCACCGGTGGCGCGGTCGCGCGAGATCAAGGGCGGCTCACGATGGATCTTGGTCGTGGCGGCTATTGGGCGGGAGATGCCATGGACTTTGCCTACAAAAGTTTTGCGAACACCGCGGCTGGAAGCATTGATCTGACGCTAGGTGAGAGTGCCGAGTGGCGCTTTCCTGCCCAGAGCAGTATCACCACACTGCGCGGCAACCGTGGCTTGGTGCGGTTTGGCTCGGATGATCATGCCGATGGGCTCGCCCTGCATGTCGGTGAGATAGAGGATTCGCACACCTTTGCGATGCAGCTCTCTAAAGAGGGCGCAAAGAGCGACATGCTCTACATCGTCAATGGCACGTCTGAAGCGCAGAGTCTTCTCATAACCAACCGTGCAGCGCTCTTTGATAGCCTTAACTTTGGCGATGCTGTGCGCTTCGCGGTGATTAAGCACTCGCAAAACGAATTCCGCGATGGCACCGTGGTTGGGCGCGTTAACCGTGGGAGCCGTCTTGCCAATGTGACGATTGAGTATCGAGCGATTGCAGAGGATGCGCTTAACACGGCGAGCTATAACGATGCATACAACAATGGGCCACAGAAAGCAGGCTCCGAGGCCATTGCCGAGCGCTATGGTGATGGCGGCGCGCGTGAGCCTGTGCTCTTGCGTCGCCCCCGCGCGCTAAGCGATACGCCAGATTCAAGTGCGACAACGGAAACGAGCGGTCTTGAACGAGCCAGCGCCGATGCGCCGCAAAACGTTTATCTCGTGCTAAACGCAACCCCCGACATTAATGAGCCCTCCCGCGCAGGGAAGGCTAGCGCGAGTGCTTCACAACACTATGCCGTTTCGGTTGATACCTTCACGAAGCGCATGGGACAGATGCAGTATGGCTACGAGAGCCGTGCGCTCGACGAAAACTGGGCGTCTTGGGGGCGTGTAACCCTTGCGCGCAGTGGGCACAAGGACTCTGGGCGCTTGAGTGGTGCGAACTACGAAGTGGGCTTTCAGAAAATCTTGGATAAGGGGCCGTACCACGTCACCGACGATCGAGAGCTCGCTCGAAAGCACCGCACCACCATGGTGTATGAACAAGATCCACTGCGCACAGAGGAGCGTAGCATCTCCTTTGCGTTTGGGGATCATGATGGGCGCTTTGATGCCCTAAGCGGCAATCAGCAATTGCGAGACTTGTCGCTCAACTTCTACCGCACCATCGAGTATCACCCATCCTTTAAAGAGCGGCGCGAAGCCAAAGAGCCCTGGGAGCTCGATCGCTATCGCTGGTCTGATCACTACATCAAGATCCATCGCCTAAGCACTAACTACGACTTTGTCGACAGCAATATGGTCGAGAGGGTGAGCGGCTCGCACAAACGCTGGATTGTTAACGCTAGCCATGAAATCGGCTGGCGGTACCCGCTCTCCGAGACTTGGAGCGTCATGCCGCAAGGCCAGCTGCAGCTTTCGTGGATGAAGGGAACTTCATGGCGAGATTCAACGGGTCTTAAGCATCGACTTGACAACGCTTGGAGTTTGATCGGGCGCCTCGGGTTTGACCTTGCGGCCGAGTGGGGCGAAGAGGAGTTGGAGTGGTCGTCCGCTGAGAGAGAGGCGCTTGGGAACGTGCCGCCCGAGCACAAGAAACCCAACGACAAACTCAACCGCTTCTACGTGAAAGCGTCGCTTTTGCATGAATTCTTGGGCGGCGCGGATATGAGTATAGGCAGCGACAGCGCGAGCTTTGGCGCAGTCTGGAAGACACAGCTCACTGGGCGTCAAACCTGGGGCGTGATCGGCGCGGGCTATATTCGCAAGCTTAAGCGCGACCGTAACCTCATGATCGACGTGGAAACGGCAGTGGGCTCAGGACTTAAGAGCAACGTCTCTGGGCGCGTCGTCTACAGCTGGCGCTGGTAGCACGAAGACTCGCCAACACTGAACCAAACGCAGGGAAGGCTTCTATTATGAAGAAGCTCTCCTCGTTACGTTTCGCGCCTGCCGCCCGAGTGGCGCTCACGCGAGCCAGCGTCCGAGCTCGTCGCTTGCGATATCGAGAAAGCGCCGCACCGCGAGCGGCATAAAGCGCGCGGGCGGCGTCAAAAGCGAGAGCGGATCCTTGGTGCCAGCCCAATCGGTGAGCACGGGCACCAGCCGTCCCGCTTCAACCGCTGGTGCAGCGACATGGGCGGGAAGTAGCCCGATGCCTGCCCCTTGCTCAAGAAGCGCTTGCACGAGCGCAGCATCGTCGAGCACGGTTTTCCCAGAGAGCGCAACGCGCTCAGTGCTCCCAGCTTTATGCAGCCGCCAGTGAGTGCTTCCTAGAAGCCGAAACTCAACGAGCGCGTGCGCACTGAGCTCTGCGGGCGTGCGCGGCGGGGTGCAATTCGCGAGGTACGCTGCGCTCGCATAGAGTTGCCAGCGGATCCAACCGACGCGCCGCGCAACGACATTCGTATCGAGCAAGCGCCCTGGGTGGATCGCAACATCAATTTCACCGCTAATGAGGTTGAGCGCGCGGTTGCTGAGACGTAAATCAAGTGAAACCCGCGGGAGTTCGCGGCGCACGCGTGAGAGAAGCGCCGCCATCATCGCGTCGCCAATATCGACCGGCGCGGCGATGCGTAGCCGCCCAGAAGGAATCAGAGCGGCAGCGCTCAGACTGAGTTCGGCATTGCGTAGTGCTTCAATGCCGCGGCGAGCTTCTTGGAAAAAACGCTCTCCTTCGGGCGTGAGTCCCAAGCGTCTTGTGCTACGCAAGAGTAGTGTGGCGCCAAGCTTTTGTTCAAGCGCTTTGACGCGATGGCTCATCGTCGAGGTGGGAAGCCCAAGTTGTTGCGCCGCACGCGAGAAACTCCCCGCATCCACGACGCGGACAAAGGTGGCAATTTGGTTGAGGTCGAGCGTATCCGTGGTAGCCATCGCAATATTATCCAATATATTGAAAAGTGATTTTCAATTTTACCCACTAGTTGAAAAAGCGGCGGCTCGTTAGACTCTCTCTTACCCAAACACTTTGACTCTCGCAAAGCGCCGAGAGGTAAGACAGAAATGAAAAAACTAATTCGACATCACCGCTCCAACCAGCGCCACTGGGTGGGAGACGGTTTTCCCGTGACTACGATTTTCTCCTACAACGATTTGGCTGAAGTGCTATCACCATTTTTGTTGCTCGACTATGTGGCGCCCTACGAGTTTGAACCCACAGAGCGACTGGATCGCGGCGTGGGAGAGCATCCTCACCGTGGCTTTGAAACAGTGACCATCGTCTACCAAGGTGAGGTCACGCACCGCGATAGCTCGGGTGGCGGTGGCACCATTGGCACGGGTGATGTGCAGTGGATGACCGCGGGCGCGGGCATCATTCATCGTGAGTTTCATAGCGCAGCGTTTGCCGCGCGCGGCGGGAACTTTCAGTGTGTGCAACTCTGGGTGAATCTGCCCGCTCAACTCAAGATGACGCCTCCCGCTTATCAGGCGCTCACATCGGATCGCATCCCGCAGGTGAGCCTTGGAGAGGGTGCCCGTGCACGACTCTTCGCGGGGCAGTTTGGCGAGGCTCGTGGTCCCGCCAAGACCCATAGTCCGATGCATGTCTGGGACGTGCGGCTTGATGCGGGCGCGCACGTAACGCTACCCGCGGGCGAAGGAGAAACCACCGCGCTCTTTGTGCTGAGCGGCGAGATTCTCATCGATGGCGAAGTGATTCGCAGCGAGGGGCTTGCGGTGCTCTCGCGCGAAGGGGAGGGAGCAGAGGTGCTCGCGCAGACTGACGCGGTGCTGCTATATCTAAACGGCGCACCGCTTAACGAGCCCATCGTGGGCTATGGGCCCTTTGTGATGAATACCGAGGCGGAAATCTACCAAGCGTTCCGAGACTATGATGCAGGACGTTTTGGCACAATTCGAGCCAAGGACATCACTGCCGAGTCGTCAGTCGAGCGCAAGCCCGAGGCGCGTTCGTAGCTTTTGAGAAAAAAGCTGACCCGATCGGGATCAGCTATTTCGGTGTGGCGTGCTCGGTGCATGCCACACGCGACGCTAGCCATTAATTGCCGTGCACCACCACACGCATGCCCGCGTGGGCGTGCTTGAGCACGGTGATCATGTCGCGCTCATCAAGCGCAATGCAGCCGCCCGTGTAAGGTTTGGCGCCCTTGACATGAAGGAAAATCGCTGAGCCTTTGGGCCAGACGCCTTCACGGTTGTAGTCGGTATTGATGCCGTAGTTGTACTGCGGGCTGATCTCGTACATTTCTTCGCCCTTACAGGCGTGGCCCGTCTTCTTTGTATTGATGATTTTGTTGTAGTAGGGGCCTTCTTCGTCACAGGCGTAGGTGGTAGGCGTCACCTCGACCCAGCGTAGCGCTGTGCCGGGATTGGGCTTAATACCAAAGGCTTCGAGCACACCAAAATCCCCTGTCGAGGTCTTTGCGTCGCCCTCACGGGTCTTGTCGATTCCTTGCTTACCCACGTAGGCGCTGCTCTCAAAAAGCAATGTCCACGCCTCGTGCTTGCCTTGTTTTTCGAAGAACTGCACACGCGCATCGCACCCGCCAGAGTAGCGCACAAGGAGCAGTTCGTGCACGTTCTTGTCGTGGCGATACTTCGTGAGGATGTCGCCCCAGAAGTTTTGGTTCTCGACATTAATGGCTGGGTTGGCGGCGGGTTCCGCAGCTTGAGTGAGTGGCGACAGTAGGGTGAGGGCGGCACTGACCGCGGCTCCTTTGAGGAGCGTTCTTTTCTGCATGTAACTTTCCTGATTGGGTTGGCTAGGAAGAACGAACCGGTTGTGTTTCATTAAATTAAACAATTCGTGCAGAGAAAGTATATACTTCAGTCCGATAGCGCAACGACTGCGCGTATCGGCCTCAACGCGGAAACCTCAGCAAAGTATTGCTGAGTGCGTAAACCGAAACATTTCTCAACAGTTACAGGAAAAATACCTTAGTGAAAAGTTGGTGGTGCAGCGCAAAACGCCCGAGCAAAGTGCTTCTCTTTGGCGCTTGTCTCGGGCGTGGCTGAGTCCATGGCGTTCGTTGAGCAGACTAGCATCCTGCGTGGCGCTCTTGCCGCTTCTGTTGAGCCTTCGTTGGTGTTTTGTCCTACGGCGGTACAAAGTGTCGCGCTAGCGCTGCGTAAAGTCCTTACGCCACCAGAGATGGTGCACCTTTGTAGCGTCGCTCACGCGGAAGCTTTCGCCAATGAGCGGCAGTACAACGCAAAGATCCGTGTCGCGCTCGGCTGCGCTTAGGTAGCGCTCAATGGGCTCCGTCCACGGGTGGTAGGCGAGGTCAAACTTCGCCCAGTGAATAGGCACTACACGCTTGGCGCGCACATCCAGCGCGGCTTGGTGCGACTCTTCTGGCGTCATGTGAATCTGTGCCCAAGCACGGTTGTAGGCGCCGTTCTCAATAAAGGCCATATCAAAGGGGCCGTACTTCTCGCCGATTTCTCGGAAGTGTTTGCCGTAGCCACCGTCACCACTCACGTAAAAGCGCTCCGTGCCAGCGATCACAAAACCGCCCCAAAGGGTGCGATCGCGATCACTCAACGTGCGACCCGAGAAATGGCGACTGGTGGTGAGCGTGATGGTGAGGGTGCCGTGCCGCACGCTCTGATCCCAATCGAGTTCGGTGATGCGACTTGGATCAACGCCCCAAGCGATGAGGTGCGCACCGACGCCAAGTGGCACATAGAACTGCCCAACACGACTCTTGATTTGGTTGATGGTGTCGTACTCGAGATGGTCGTAATGGTCGTGCGTAATGAGTAGCGCATCGATGACCTGTGGGAGCTGCCAAGGCTCCATCGGGTGCGTCGTCTCAAATGGCTTCCCCGTCACGGGCACAGGAGAGGCTCGGTAAAAGACTGGATCCGTGACAATCGTTTCACCATCCATATGAATGACGAGCGTCGAGTGACCCAACCACGTCACACTCGCATCGTTAGGGACATTGGCGAGCGCCACTTTGGGATCAAACGCCATGGAGGGGAGCGGTGCATCGGGCACTTTGCCTTTTGGCGGCAGTAGCACGTTTTTGAGCCAGCTGAGCATGTTCATCTCATTTTGCTCAGTGGCTTTTGTTGCAAGCGCCGTTGGCTCGCGGTTGACAAAATGACCGTCTCGCCAGTTGGGCGAGGCGCTAAGTCGAGCAAGGTCGCTCGGGCTCAGTTTCCCGCCAAAAACGGGCGTTAGCCAATACCAGAGGCCACCCGCGGCGGCAATCAGCAAAACGACAAGGAGCAGAATTTTCACGAGTTTACGCAACATGTTCACTGTGTTGGACGTTGGTGCTCAGAGAGCCGTTCTTTCGAGCGCCATCGCAGGTGCACCCGCCGTGGGCACAGCATCGAGGCTTCTCTTAAGCAGAAGTTGAAACTGAGTATAGGAAAGATCACGGTGCTAAGAGCATAACAAGCGACGCGCGTTGTTGCACAAAAGACGCATTTTTCTGCACCACGAGGTGGGCGCAGCGAGCTCGCAAAGAAAGGCGCCCACGGGCTTGGCGTTCTCAGTGCTCGACTGCGCTACGCGTTCCTTACTCTGCGGCGAGCGCGCTGTAGTACTCGTCGCTAACGGGTTCTAGCCACTCTACAGAGGCGCCCGCTTTGGGCACCGAGACCGCGATGTGGGCAAACCAGCTGTTTGCTGCAGCACCATGCCAGTGCTTGACGCCCGCAGCGATGGTTACGGTATCGCCTGGGTTGAGTGCTTGAGCAGGTTTCCCTGCCTCTTGATACCAACCGCGTCCAGCCACGCAGAAGAGCACTTGCTCTTGTCCGTGGTGAATGTGCCAGTGGTTGCGGCAACCTGGCTCAAAGGTGACGTTGGCCGCAATGAGATCCCCCTGACTGAGCATCGCGAGGTGGCTTTGACCGGTGAAGTATTGGGCATAGGCGGTATTTGGCTCGCCAAGCGGAAAGCCCATGCTACGGAGAAACGCCTCACGCTCAAGCGCTGCGGCGTCTTCAGCTTCGCTCCAAACAATTTTCGCGACTCGAAACGCGGCCCAAGCCTTGGGCCAGCCCGCGTAAAACGCGACCTGCGTGATGATTTCCGCAATCTCAGCGCGGGTGATGCCGTTTTGCTTAGCGGTCTGCATGTGGTACTCGAGCGAGGCATCCGTGAGTCCTTGCGAGATGAGGCTCACGAGGGTGAGGAAACTGCGGTCTCTCAAGCTGAGTGCCTCCGTGCGGCTCCAGACTTTCCCAAAGAGCACGTCGTCGTTTAGTTCAGCAAAGGTTGGCGCAAAGTCGCCAAGCTGTGTGCGCCCAGCCGTCTGTTTAATAGTTGTTGGCATCATGATTTTCCTTGCAAAAAGCACTAGGGCAGTGGTGAGGCACGCAGAGCGGCCTGGATCATCGCCACGCATCACGCCCTTGCCACGATAGAGGAAAAGTATAGGGACGCGTATTGGCGCAAGCCATGCAAAAAGTGAATAGTTTCGATCGGATTTTTGTACAGTTAATCTATGCGTTAAACGCATAGATATGTATAAAAATTTAGTAATTTACATAGATAAGTGCCATCACTATACTCAAAAACCGATTGAAGTCCGCAACGTGCTTTGGGAGGTTTACGAATGAAACGAAGAGCATTACTGAGGGCTGCAGCACTCGCGGCAAGTGGATTGACGGTGGGCGTGATGCCCGCAGTGGGAAAAGGTGAGGTTACCAAGATGAATGAAGAACGCTGGGATAAGGTTTTTAAAGAGGATTCGACGGTTGCGCACCGCAAAGTGCGTTTCGTTAACCGCTACGGCATTGAGTTGGTTGGAGATCTTTACACGCCCAAAGCGCAACGCGGGCAAAAGCTTGCTGCGCTTGCCGTTTCTGGCCCCTTTGGTGCTGTTAAAGAACAGGCCTCTGGGCTTTATGCGCAGACGCTTGCTGCGGCAGGCTTTGTAACGCTTGCCTTTGACCCGTCGTTTACGGGCGAGAGTGGCGGCAGTCCACGCAACATGGCCTCGCCCGACATCAATACCGAGGATTTTTCTGCCGCCATTGACTACCTTGTGACATGCCCCGAGGTTGATGCTGAGCGCATCGGGATTGTGGGTATCTGTGGTTGGGGCGGTATGGCGCTAAGCGCTGCAGCGATTGATGCGCGTATCAAAGCGACGGTCGCAAGCACCATGTACGACATGACACGCGTGATGGCCAATGGCTATAACGACGCCGCCGATACGGCTGAGGCACGAGACGTGATGCGCTCGGCAATGGCCGCGGCGCGCACCGAGCATGCCAAAACAGGGAAGCCCTACCCAGGGAGCCCTGGTCTGCCCGAAAAGCTCACGGGCCAAGAGCCGCTCTTTATTAAAGAATATTGGGACTACTACAAGACGCCGCGCGGCTTTCACGCACGCTCCATCAATTCCAACGGCCGCTGGGCGGTGGTGATGCCGTGGTCGTTCATTAACTTTAAGCTCCTTGATTATGCTGCGGAAATCCGCACTCCCGTGTTGCTTCTGCACGGTGAAATCGCCCACTCGCGCTACTTTAGCGAGACGGCGTTCAGTAAGCTCAAGGGCGACAATAAAGAACTACTGATTGTGCCTGGCGCCAATCACACCGATCTCTACGACCGCAAGATCCCATTTGATGCAATTGAAGCGTTCCTCAAGAAGTCGTTAGACTAAAGGAGGCGCGCTGCGCGCACCAAGACGTGCTCCGTTGCGGTTGATGAGATGACCAAGAGGCTTCGCTCACATGGAAAGCGAGGCCTCTTGTCTTTTGTGCCGCGTGAAAGTTCTCAGAAGTTGCTCCTTTCTGTTTGATGCAGCAAGCTAAGACGGTGCTACACACGATCTTGCCATCCTCTATTAGAATAAGTAGATTACCCAGTGTGTCTGCGCAAACGCAGTGCAGACATGACCAGAGAGACAAGAGCAAATGCAGTTGGTTTGTATTCCCGAAACTTTCAGTTCCACGCTCAGCGCAAGTCGCATCAAGGCCATGCTGACGGGTGTGCTTGACGCGCTTGAACCCGGCTCCACGGTGCGTAGCCTCAACCTTGAGTTGGTTGGCTCGGGGCTGCTAGAGAGTGCGCGTGACGCGCTCGGCGGTCAATACGTCGTGATGCCTGTGCTGGGGCCTTGTGGCGTGCCGGTGAGCGCGCGCTACTTGAGCGCAGGGGATACGGCTGTTATTGCCGGGAGTGAAGCCTGCGGGATGCAGCTACGGCAGCCAGGCTTTTCTGCGCTCAACACCTCGAGCTACGGTGTTGGGGAGCTCATTGGGCACGCGCTTGCCGCTGGCCACAAGCATGTCATCGTTTCGCTCTCGGGGCTTTGCTGCGCGGATGCGGGTTGCGGCTTGGCGGCCGCGCTAGGCGTGCGGTTTTTAAATCGTCAAGGCCGTCCCTTTATTCCGATGGGCGCTTCACTTACGCAGATTGGTCAAATTCAGCCGAATCGCTTCTTCCTCTCGCCCAATGCTCATACCATCACGGTGCTCGCCGAATCGCATGAAACGCTTAGCGCCCCGCAGAGCCTCTTGGCTGCGGTGGGCGCAGAGCAGGGCGTCAACGCTGAACAGGTGGCTAGCTTGGAGGCGGGGCTACGGCACTTTGCCGACATCGTCCGCCGTCAAGGCGGTGAAAAGCTCATGGGGCTCGCAGGGGGCTTGACGGGTGGCGCAGCGCTTGCGGGTATGCGCGCCTTGCTCTACGCCAAGGTGGAACTTGATCCGCAGTCGCTTTTGACCAAGGAAGATTCGAGCGCACAATTTTCGGGCGCTGATCTCATCGTGGCGGCGATCCCTGAGCTGAGCCTGCAGAGCCTCTCTGAAGGGTTTTTAGCAAAGAGCCTCGCGCAGAAAGCTCGCACGCCCCTTGTACTTGTGACCCGTCGGCAGCCAGAAAACGCAGCCGACTACTATGCGGCGGGCGTCTCTGCCATCTTTTCGATTTTGCCTAGCGGGTGCGACACGCAGACGGTCGCCCGTGAGGATCTAGCGCTCAAAGCGGTGCTGGAAAATGTGCTACGTCTGCAAGCATCGGTGCGCGGAGCCTGAGTTCTCTCTGAGCCAACCGCGTTGGAAACCTTCAAACTTCTCTCTTAGTCAACCTATCATGCGTCAGTTTTTGAAAGAATTTCAGGCCTTTATCTCTAAAGGCAATGTGATGGACTTGGCGGTTGCCGTGATCATTGGTGCCGCGTTCTCCAACATCGTCAACAGTCTTGTCAAAGACATCGTTAACCCGATTCTCGGCTTTTTGGTGGGCCGCCCCGACTTTACGAACCTCTTTGTGGTGCTGAAGCCCGTGGAAGACTACACAGGTCCGCAGACTTACGAAGCCCTTGTGAAGGCTGGTGCCACGGTGTTTGGCTATGGTGCGTTCCTCACGGCTGTAGTGCAGTTCCTCTTACTTGCGTTCGTGATCTTCTTGCTCATCAAGGCGGTGACCACGCTGCGTAAGCGCCTCGAAGCGGAAGCTGAAAAGCTTCTCAAGAGCAAGGAAGCCGAAGAAAAGGCTGCTGCGGCGGCTGCCCCAGCACCGACCCCGGAAGATATCGCGCTGCTGCGTGAAATCCGCGATCTTCTCGCTAAGAAGGCTGAATAAGCCCAAACTCCCCACGGAGGGTTCCCCCGCAGCGAGGTTGTGGCAAACCTTCTCCGATGCATAAGATGAAACGGGCTGGAAGAGAGTGATCTTCCAGCCCGTAAAATTTTGTGCTAAAGCGGCACGCTCGAACGAGCGAGTGTTAATTGCTTGAGAAGGTTCGTTTAAATTGGTTCAGTACATAGACCGAGGCGGGCGAAAAAATCTGTGAGCGCTTCCAAATCAAGTGGCTTTCTGCCGTTAACGCTGGCTCAAACGGTCGAAATACCAAGCCCGAACCCGCTTCACTGTGAGAGAGCAGCTTATCGAGCCCAATGGCGTAGCCGAGACCGTGCCGCACCATAAGCGCAGCGTTGAAAATCAAATTAAAGGTGCCGACAATATTGAGGCGCTCGAGCGTATCGCCAAACCACGCCTGAAATGCGTTGCCCATCCGAGGGCTATACATCGCTTGGCGTGAGCACATTAGCGGCAACCCAATAAGATCCTCCTTCGTGATGCTGCGCTTGGCTGCAAGCGGCGCATCTTCGGGCATCAGCAATCCCCAAACATCTGTGTAAGGGATGCGAAGCGATTCGTAGGGCGAGGTATCAAAAGGCTCGATCACGAGAGCAAAGTCAAGGAGTCCTTTTTCTAGGCGCTCGACCACATCTTCAGCGTTACCGCTCGTGAGGTGAAAGTGTATGTCGGGATACTCGGCGCGCACGGCACTGAGCACCTTGGCGAGCTCTTCGACGGCAAGTGTTTCGCCACCGCCAATGGTAACGCTCCCTGTGAGCGTGCCCCCGAGCGTGCGAAACTCCTCGCGCGTCTTATCAACCAACTCAAGAATTTCCTCAGCGCGTTGCTTAAGAAACCGCCCTTGCTGCGTGAGCTTAATGCCGCGTGGTTCTCGAATAAGGAGCATCTCACCGAGCTCTGCTTCAAGCTCCATGACTTGCCGCGATATCGAGGGCTGTGTGATGTGCAAAAGCTCCGCAGCTTTGGAGTAGCTTCCTTCATTGACGACAGCAAGAAAGTAGCGCAAGGCACGGATATTCATCGAGTTTTCTCCTGTAAAGAGGGACTACTTGGCGGCGCCTCGCTCTGGCGCACGCTTGCGCAACAGTGTAGCGTAGCTCGCGATAGCTTCGACTGATCTACTCGTCCTCTAGAGTAGACCAAGACGCTCAAGCCGCGAGCGTAGCGTATTGGGATGCAAGCCACAAATTTCCGCAGCGCCCCCAGCGCCCGAGATCTTCCCATGGGTGCGGGCTAGCACGGCAGTAAAGTACGCGCGCTGCAAACTCTCAAAGTCTAGCAGTGGACCATCCGTGGCAATCACGGTGCTCGCGCTTGACGTTGGGGCAGCGCGTTCGGCTGCCAAGGGTGCAGTACTTACCTGCGACACCTCACGCAGCGCGCCTTTACGCCCATCGAGGTCAAAGTCAAGGGTGCGAATGGGATTTTGAGAGGAGAGCACCGCACGAGCGAGCACATTGCGCCACTCGCGCACGTTTCCTGGCCACGCATGAGCGCGTGCTTGAGCGAGTGCTTCCGCCGAGAGCGTGGGCGCGGGGCTAATACCGTAGCGGCGAGAGAGCACTTCAATGAAATATTCGCCCAAGGGCAAAAGGTCTTCGAGTCGCTCGGAGAGCGGCGGAACGTGAAGCGGAATCACCGCTAAACGGTAGAGTAGGTCTAAACGGAATTTCCCCGCGGCCACGAGTTCTCGTAGCGGTTTATTGGTGGCGGCGATGATGCGAACATTGACCGCAATTTCTTGCGTGCCTCCCACGCGCCTAAAGGTTTGCTGTTGCAACACACGCAAGAGCTTGACTTGCATGTCTGCGGAGAGCTCGCTCACTTCATCAAGAAAAAGCGTGCCGCCATCGGCCTGCTCAAAAAGCCCCGCATGGCGCGCCGTGGCGCCCGTAAACGCCCCTTTTTCAAACCCAAAGAGCTCACTCTCAATCAGGGTTGGCGCAATTGCCGAGCAGTTCACTTTCACAAAGGGCTTTTGCGCGCGTGCCCCCGTCTGTTGAATCACGGTGGCAATCACTTCTTTGCCGGTGCCAGATTCGCCCGTAATGAGCACCGTAGCGTCGTAGCGCGCGAGGCTGCGGATCGTTTCGGCGAGGTGTCTAAGCGACGGGGTGCGCGCAAGCAGCTCGTTGAGCGGCCCATAGCGCTGTTCATCAAGCTGTGCTTTGAGCGCTTGTGCTTCACGTGTTTTCTTTTCTACCTGAGTTCTGAGGCGGCTCACCACAGCAAAGCCCACGTTGAGCGAAAGCGCATTCACGTACGGAGCGAGTAGCGCCTCATGTGCGAGCGTAAACGCGTTACGCGCACGCGACCAAAAGCAGACGATGCCCATGTGCCGTCCTTCGACCTGACAGCGGACCATAAGAAAACTACGGATTGCCGGCACCACCTGTGGCGCGACAAAAAGCGTAAAGGGGTCGTTTTCAATGTCGCCCATGCGCAAAATCGGGCTTGCTCCGCCTCGCTTGAGCGCGACGATCTCCGCAGGTACGCCAATCTCGGTGGATAGGCGTTGCGCACCGTCGCGATCTGCTTGGGCGAGAAACGCCACACGGTTGGGATCGGTGAGGAAGATGTTGGCAAAAATCCCGTCAACGGGCATCTGAGCTTTGAGCGCTTCAAGAAGGCGCTCTAGGGTGCTCTCTAGCGCAAGCGAACTCGTGAGCGCTGCAAGAATTTTGGGGTCTTGTGGCTGGGACATGAACTCTTTGTCAGTCAAGTTGGTGTTGCTCTCATTATACGGAGAAGCCTTCAAAAATCACGAAATTTCGGCAAAAACCGCTCAGTCGTGAGTGCTAAGACCGATATATCGTAAGAGACCCAGCTCGTATTGAAAGGCTTTCGCGCCAAAAGACGCGAAGTAACTAGGATGAAAATCGGAAAAAAGATAATCAAATCAAGGAACTAAATGCATTAGTTCGAGCTAGCTAGTTACTGTAGCTGATGTTGGCATGCTATTTGCTTAGAACTCTAGTGATCCCATTTTTTAAGGAGAAGTGATCATGCAAAAGACGTCACGTCGTGCATTTCTAAGCAAAGGCCTCGCCACGGGCGCGCTCGCTGTCAGCAGCTCGCTTGCGCTTGCGGCGCCAAAGAGCGCTACAAGGGCGCACTTTGACCAAATTTTCGATGTCATCGTTGTTGGTAGTGGTTTTGCGGGCCTTGCTGCTGCGCTTGAAGCGCGCCTGAGCGGCGCATCGGTGCTACTTATCGAGAAGATGCCTGTCATTGGCGGCAACTCCGCCATCAATGGGGGCGCTTTTGCTGTGGCAGGCTCGCCCCTGCAAGAGAAAGAAGGAATCAAGGATTCGCCCGAGCTCATGCTCAATGACATGATTCGCTCGGGGCGTGGGCTCTCGCACGTCGATCTACTCAAGATGATTGTCGAAGGCACAAGACCGGCGTTTGACTTCACCGTGGCGCATGGTGTGAAGTACAAGCCTTTTGTGCAGCACTTTGGCGGGCACAGCGTGCCGCGCATCATGCAAACCGTCGAGAGCACGGGGGGCGGCATCACGCGGCCACTTGCTGAGGCAGCTCGTGCCAAAGGCGTCGAAATTCATATGCGCGCGAAGATGGAGCACTTCGTACGAGATGAGAAAAAGGGTCGAATTATCGGGTTGGCCGTGCGCGAGCGCTATGAGTTTCCCGATGAAGGCTCTGGTGTGATGCAAACCTACGGCGCACGGCACGGCGTGATCATGGCCACTGGGGGCTTCTCTCGCAATCTGGCATTTCGCATGATGCAGGATCCGCAGCTCGACGGGCGTTTGGACTCGACCAATCATATGGGCGCAACCGGTGAGGGGCTTCTAAAGATGCTCGAAATTGGTGGCGCACCGGTGCAGATTGACCAGATTCAGCTTGGCCCCTGGTGCTCGCCCGACGAAAAAGGCTTTGGCCTAGTGTCACAGTTCAATACGATTGCGGGCTTTCCCAAAGGGATCATGGTCGACGTGCGCACGGGCAAGCGCTTCTGTAATGAGCTCGCTGACCGCAAAGCGCGCACCGATGCAATTCTTTCGCTCTCCGAAAACGGCAAACCCGTCTATCCCGTCTGCTTTGTCGATAGCAAGGCCGTCGACAAGGCTCAGACACTTGCCAATGGCCTCAAGTACAACGTCATTTGGAAGTTCGAGACACTCGATGCGCTTGCCGATCACTTCAAGATTCCTCGTGAGGCGCTCGTTGAACAAGTGAAGAAGTGGAATGACATGGTCAAGGCCGGTAAAGACACCGAGTTTGATCGTGCGCTTGCGGTGGCCATTCCCATCGATCAAGCGCCGTACTACGCCTGCCGCGTTTGGCCCAAAGTGCATTACTGCATGGGTGGTGTGGCGATTAACCATGAGGCGCAGGTACTCACCGCGCTAGGGAGACCGATAGAAGGGCTCTTTGCAGCGGGTGAAGTGACGGGAGGCACGCACGGCGCCTCGCGCCTTGGAGGTTGCGCGATTGCCGATGGCCTCGTCTTTGGGCGCATTGCCGCGCAAAGCGCCGTCAAGAACACGGCATATCCGTTCAAGGCCTAAGAGAGGAGGGCTGATTATGATGACGACAAAAACATGGACTAAGGCCTTTGCGGCGACGCTACTGGTGGTTGCGCTCTCGATGGGAGCCGCCCAAGCAAACCCAACACTCAAGCACCACGGTATGAAGGACTGCGCCGTCTGCCACACAAAAGAAAATGCCGTCGCGGGGAACGCGTTCGTTGTTCCAGCAGATAAGACCTGTATTGGGTGCCATGGAAGTCTCAAGACGCTTGCCGCAAAAACGGCGCCCGCAGATCCGCATGAGCCGAATCCTCACGCCTCCCACCACTATGGTGAGGGGATGAGCTGCACGGCATGCCACGCCGAGCACAAGCCAAGCCGAGTGCTCTGTAACGATTGCCACAATTTCCCGTTCAAAGCCATTCGTTAACACGAGTAGCGAACGCGCTCTCAGTTCCGTGATAGCACGGAGACCTCCGACCTTGAGTAAGTTCTTGATCGGGAAAATCACTTTGAGAGCGCTCCACTTACTTTAGACGTCTAACAACAAAGGACCAAAACATGCAAAAACCCATTCGTATGACACTACTCGCCGCGGGTCTCATGGCCGCGGGCGCGCTTTCTGCTGCGAGCATTACACTCGATGGTACGCACCTCACGATTGAAGACGCTTGGGCAGTGGCAGAAGGCCGCGCTGAAGTGGCCATAGATGCCGAGGCGCTTGATCGCGTCAAAAAGAGTCATGCGCTCGTGATGGCGGCAGCAAAAAGCGGCAAGCCCGTCTATGGACTTACCGTGGGCGTGGGCCTCAACAAAGACCGTTCGCTCTTTAGTGCCAAAGGAGAGCTCTCCGAGGAGGTGCTCAAAGCCTCGCGTGACTTCAACTACAACGCGCTGCGTGCACATAGTGCGGGTGTGGGCGAGATGATGCCTGAGCAACTCGTTCGGCTTTCGATGGTGGTGCGACTCAATACGTTGCTGACAGGAAAATCGGGCGCCCAGATGCGAGTTGCAGAGCTCTATCGCGATTTGCTCAACAAGCACGTCACGCCGCTTATTCCTTCTGAGGGTAGCGTGGGCGAGGCGGATATTCTGCTTGCGAGCCACGTGGGCGCGGTGATGATCGGTGAGTGGCGTGCCACGGTCGATGGGAAAACGCTCTCTGGCGCGGAGGCGCTCAAGCGCGCAGGCATTACGCCGCTTGTGCCTGAAGGCAAAGACGCCCTAGCGATCCTCTCAAATAATTCGGTCGCGATGGCTTATGCGATTGACGCGGCGCGCGGCGCAGCGAAAGTGATTGCGGTCACGCCCACGGTCTACGCGCTCTCACTTGAAGGACTCAACGGAAACGTGGCGCCAATTTTGCCGCAAACCATTGGTGCGCGTCCATTTCCCGAGCTTGCTAGCGCCGCAGCGGACATGCGTGCTGCACTCGCGGGATCCTACCTCTGGGAGAAGAATGCAACGCGTCCGCTACAAGACCCACTCAGCTACCGCGTGAGCGTCTACGGCCTAGCGGAAGCGCGCCGTGCGCTCAATGATCTCAACGCTGTGATCAACGTGCAGATTAACGCAACCGACGATAATCCCGCGACACTGCTCGATGCAGCTCAAGATTTCCGTGAGCACTCTCAAGTGGCCGACTATTTCATCAATGGCAATGGTGTGAAAGGCGCAATTATCCCGAGCGGGAATTTTAACCCTCTTCCTGTTGCCCTTGCGATTGAGCGCATGAGCTTGGCGCTAGCGCACCTCTCGCACTACAGCGTCGAGCGTACGATGCACCTCTCCTACGATCAGTTCACGCACCTGCCGCGCTTTTTGGCTGCCGAAGGAAATGTGGGTCATGCGTTTGGTGCGGTTCAGAAGTCCTTTACTGGGCTACATGTCGATACGATGGCACTTGCCCAGCCCGTAAGCCTCTATGGCGTGCCTGTTGCTGGAGAGATTGAAGATACCTTTACCAACCTGCTTCAAGCCTCGCAGCGCCTCGTGAAGATCGATCGCAATCTGATGCAAGAGATGAGTGTGGAGCTTTTACATAGCACGCAAGCCATTGATTTGCGTCGCCAAAAGGATCCGCACTTGGCGCTCAGCCACGTCACAGCGCCCGTTTTTGCGGCCTACCGAAAGATTGTGCCGTTTGTCTCGCGTGATCGTATCTTCACCGATGATATTGCTGCGGGCACCGCGCTACTTAACGACATGGGTGAGGCCGTTCTCAGGGGTGCTCACGCCCATTAAGCACGCAGGGCTCGCTCGCGCTAGAGCCAAGCAAGATCGATAGGGGCGCGCCGAGCCGCTTGTGGGCTGACTCGGTGCGTCCCAATTATTTCTACTGCAGGATGGCGCTTTTTACGCCCCAAGCGTGAGCACAAACACAAGTGCCATCAGCGTTGCCAAGAGCACAGGGAGTGTGAGCACGATCCCTGTACGGAAGTACTGTCCCCAGGTGATGGTAAGGTGCTTTTTCTCAAGCACAAAGAGCCAAAGTAGCGTCGCTAGGCTACCAATCGGGGTGATCTTTGGCCCCAAGTCACAACCAATGATATTGGAAAAAACGAGTCCCTCTCGTAAGAGCCCCGTCGTGCTCGTGCCATCAATAGCAAGCGCCCCCACAAGCACAGACGGAAGGTTATTCATGACTGAGGAGAGAAACGCCATGATGAAGCCTGTGCCCACCGTGCCAAGCCACAAACCATGGTTGGCAAGCGATTCGAGCGCGCTACTTAGCAGTGCGGTAAGCCCCGCGTTTCTGAGACCATAGACCACTAAATACATCGCAAGCGAAAAGAGCACGATGTGCCAAGGGGCCGTTTTCAGTACGTTCGTTGTGTTGATGATGCCGCTGCGACGAGCAATGAGAAAGAGTAGGGCGGCAGCGCTCCCCGAGACAACACTCACGGGAACGCCGAGCGGCTCAAGCACAAAAAAGCCAATGAGCTGGGCAGCGAGCACAACAAACCCCGCATTAAAGGTGAGGCGGTCGCGAATCGCTTCTTCAGGGCGCTTGATGCGCTCGAGCGCATAGCGCTTGGGGAGGTCGCGCCGAAACACGAGCCAAAGGGTAGTAAGCGCTGCGGCTACGCCAGCAAGGTTGACCCAAAGCATCACCGCCGCATAGTGTGCAAAACCAATGCCGAAGTAGTCCGCGGTGAGAATGTTGACGAGGTTAGAGACGATGAGCGGAATACTCGCAGAGTCGACAATAAAGCCCGCACTCATCACAAAAGCAAACATTGCGCGTCTCTCAAACCCAAGCGTCTCTAGAAGCGCCATTAATAGCGGCGTGAGAATGAGGACTGCACCATCGTTCGCGAAAAAAGCGCTCGTCACCGCACCCAAAAGCACGATGAGTACAAAGAGCAGGCTGCCTGAGCCGCGCCCCCAGCGTGCCACATGAAGCGCCGCCCATTCGAAAAAGCCTGCCTCATCAAGTAGCAGTGACACAACGATGATGGCGATCAGCGTGGCGGTGGCGTTCCAGACAATGTGCCAGACAGCAGGAATATCGGCAACACTGACAACGCCAAAGAGCAGTGCAGCGAGCGCCCCCGCGGTCGCACTAACGGCAATATTGAGCCCTTTGGGCTGCCAAATCACGAACGTAATCGTGAGAAGAAAAATAACGAGGGCGCTGAGTGCCATGATGGTGTCAGAGAATTTTCAAAAATTGGGTGTGAAGGTCGGTTTGAGCCGATCGGCGGCTGGCGTATCAGTATTTTGCTCCCGTTTTAGCGAGCTGAATGCCTCGGCAAGGTAGGTGCGTAATTCAGCGGTTTGTGCCGTCTCCGTTTTCTTTTTCGAAAAAAGACAATAGCGCTTTCTGACGCGCTCACCTGCCACCAGAAGGGGCGCCAAAACGTTATCACTTGCGCCGAGCTCATCGGCTAAACGATCAGAGAGACTGTAGCCCATACTTTGCTCAAGGCGGCACTCAAGGAGTGTGCGGCTCTCAAACGTGATGATTTCGCTCTCGATACCGAGAATTTCGGCAGTGTACGCCGATTCCGCCGCACTTTCATCGGGCGTTGCGACGATGTAACAGGGAAAGTCTCGAAGCGCGTCCGCTGAAACCTCTAGGCTTTGCGTAGCAAGGGGGTGCTGTGCATTGAGCTCCACATAGACCTCAGCGACGATGAGGTCCGTGTTGTGGTACTGCGCCGAGAACGCTCTACGCTGCGCGTTGAGCACAAGGTCAAGCTCGCCGTCACGCAACTGCCTCTGGAGCGTCTCGTGACTGCCGAGCACAACGGGAATGCGCCACTCTGGGTGAAGCGCCTCAAAGTCGTAGAGAAAAGGTGCAAGGCGCGCCATGGGAAAGGTCCTCGCCACGCCCAAGCGAATTCTTTGCTCATCGCTGCACGAGCGTGCACGTGTTGCACTCACGAGCTGATCGGTAGCGCTCACAATCGGGCGCGCGCCGTCAAGAAAGAAGCGCCCCGCCTCAGTGAGAGAAAACGTTCGGTTATGGCGGCGGAAAAGCTCAACTTGGAGTTCACGCTCAAGCGCCGCGATCTGCTGACTGACCGCAGATTGACTGAGTCCAAGGGTTTCTGCCGCGCGGGAAAAGCTCCCCAAGTCCGCTAGTAGAACAAAGGTCTTTAGATGTCGGTTGAGTAAGTTCGTCGCCACGAAAGACTCTCCATTGTGAATTCTGATTTTTGTGAACGGTTTCTGAAAGTCGTGAACGGCGCAGAGTTAAGTGTTTATTTAACCAATCCGTTTGGCTTATTTTTGCCGTCAAAGTCACCTTGTGACCAATACTTTGATCGTGTTTAAGCGTAGTTTGATCACAGCAAAGGTGCTTCTGACTCAACGAGCTGTTCAGCTTGGATACATAGGCTTTCGATACATCACAACGTTGCTGTAACACCCCGTAAGAGATGCCCTCAACGAGGCATCGGAGGCCCTCACGAATACGACTCAGAGGATCAAAGGGTGGCGTTAGTTTTTTGGGGGGTATACCCTGTTCATAAAATCAGAAAACGCATTCATATTAATCAGTTTTTCTAATAAATATTAACTGAATTACTTATTGATTGTCTTCTCGTAGCAGCGATATTCACCTTTTCTCGTGCTGGCGAAAACTGGTTTGGGAAAATGGTGGCAGTGGCGCGCGCCTTCAGCGCGTCACACTCCGAGCCCCCCGAGGACGCCAATGGCCCAGCGAATGAAGTGATCAATGTGGTCGAACTTTTACTCTCGAGCAAGTCAGTGGTGAGGAGTTTCATTGGGGAGGCGTTCCGCAAACACTAACGCCCCTAGGAATAGACCCAGAGGGGCGCGTTAGCGACCAAGCCAAGAAAACAGTGCGGCAGCCGCAACGAGCACAATGAGCACGAATAGGGCGTTGCGCGCCAAGCGGCTATCACGGCTTTCAAAGCTCTCATCCGTACGAATCTTTCGTTTGGCCTCTTCGAGGTCGCGCGCTCGGCGCTGATAGGCTCTTACCACCGCTGCGTTTGGGAAGTGCTTGGCTGCCATGGCTTTAGTGATGGCAGTGGGAGCAGTGGAGACGGTACCGACTACGGCTGGAGTGCCCTTGATCACAAAGCGCTTGAAGATTTTCTTGCCATAGCGCTCAGTGTCTTCGCGGGTGGTGACGTTGAGGGCGGCGTTTGCTCCCATATCCCGCAGCAGCCGCTCAAATGCGTCGCGGGCGAGACTCTCACGGCTCTCGGTGATGGTGTAGACATGATGAGTCTTTGCGAGAACCCGAACGGTATCAGGAAGAGGGGAGTCGACGCTTGTGAACGTGAGTCCTTCAAGTAGCGAAAACCGCAAGCTTTGCTGGCGATTAGTCTTGCGACGCCGCCGTTTACGCACTCGCTCAGGCGTCAGACCGTGGACATCACTGGCACCCAGAGCCTCTGTTGGAGGAGTGGATCTACTTTGATCTGGCGCACCGTCGACAGTTGAGTTTGGCATAGTCGGTATCTGTAGAAATTCAATACCTTCCTTTTTAACACAAATTGGAGAGTGACGCCCAACGATCGTGTCTTTAGCGTGGCGAGAGAGCTGCTACCAACAGAAGGCGCTCACCGCGGCGTCGCGCAGTTCTGCACGCCAATGCGTTGACTTTCTACGTCAAAGAGCCGTTTTGGGAAGACTTTGGGCTAGACTAGCGACTCTTCTTAGCAAATTTCTCCTTTGAGGTCAGTACCACCATGCTCGTTTTGCTCGGCATTCTTGCAGGGCTCGTGCTCCCATTTCAGACGTCGATGAACCTCGCGCTACGTGCTCGGTTGGGCTCACCCTACAGCGCTGCGCTCGTTTCTTTTAGTGTTGGGCTCGTCTTTCTTATCGTGCTCATGCTTGCGGCAGGAGAGTCGCTCGCCTTCGATTGGGCTCGACTTGCGCAGGAGCCCCTTTGGGTCTATGCAGGGGGCGTCTGTGGTGTGACCTTCATCACGGGGAACATTCTCCTTGTCACGCGCATTGGCAGTGCACAAACCGTGATCTTCCCAGTGTTTGGGCAGATTTTGATGGGGCTTGCCATCGATAGTTTCGGGTGGCTCTTTGCGCGTGAGATCGCGCTGACGCCCTCAAAAGCGGTGGGGGCCTTGCTGGTGGCGGTGGGCGTGTTAACGGTGGCAACAGCTCGTGCTGCACGAGAAAAGCACGCAGATGCTAGCCCCAATAGCGCTAGCGCGGCCAATCTTTGGCTTTGGCGCATGATTGCGATGGTGCTCGGCGCACTCGGCGCTGTACAGGTTGCGCTCAATGGTCACGTGGCCGTGGTGGCAGCATCTTCACTTGCTAGTAGTGTGATCTCGTTTGCAACAGGTGTCGTGGCGCTCCTTGTGGTTATCGCCGTGCGGGCGGTTGCGCTTCGCGGCAAGAGAACCGGTATTGTGAACTCGGCTAGCGCGCAAGTTATGAACGTTAACTGGCAACGCCACCCGCTTTGGATGTGGTTTGGAGGCTTCTTGGGCGGACTCTATGTGCTTGCGAACGTCATGCTCTCGAACCAAATCGGTACGGGTCTTACGGTGATTCTTTTCTTGATCGGTGCCACCTCGGGGGGACTCTTGGTGGATCACTTCGCTCTCATGCGTACTGCGCGCAAACCCCTCACGGTTAAAAAGCTCGCGGGCGTTGCACTGATGCTTGTGGGCATTGCCTTTATCAAACTCTAAAAATTTCCCTTTCCTCTGCCAGTACGGTTGACAGCAGCAGGAGAGAGTGATAATCTCATTGCAAATGAGAATCATTCTCACTAATGTATCTGCCTTGCTGCCAATCCGCACGTCGCTCGTGCGGGGCTTCTCTCTAAGCGAGGCCTCAACTCGCAGCAACGTACACTGCCGACGGAGGCACGGATGGTTTTGTTTGGTATTCACTTTTCGAGACTGCAGCTCTTTTTTGCTTCGGTCATGTACACGGGTGCGCTTTCTCGTACCTCTCTGATGCTCAGTCTTCACTCTGCAGGCTCATTTTGGGCTTGGGCAATGCTATGGTCGCTCTTGATGGTGGTTGTCTGGGTGGGCGCTAATGATTTGCACGCCAAGCGGTTGCCGGCAGCGTTTGTTGGGGCAGTGGCCGCGCTCGGCGTGGGATTGAACGCGATCCGTGGCACTGGACTTGATATGGGGCTGCTCGAAGTGCACGTCATGACTGGGCTTGCTGTGCTCTCGCTTTTTTACTGCGTCAATCTCATCCTCGAGCGTTTTCTTCATAGCACGTGGCTCGAAGAGCGTGAAATCTGCTTTGTAGCGGCGCTTGCCACCTGGGGAAGCGGCCTGAGCGTTGTGTTGATGCTTGCGATGGGTTTGTTTCTGATGGCGTTAAGCCGCTTCAGTGCACGCGAAAAAGAGCAGGGGACACACTCTCGCACGCACTTTGCGCTAGCCATGGCACTCTCCGCTTGGGTGGGACTCTGGTACCAGTTCCTCTAAGCCGTAAGGGGCCGCCCTTGGCGAATAGCGGATCAGGGCATGATGAAAGAGAAGGGCGCTTAGCTTCTGCGGCTGAGCGCTCTTTTTCCATGTGGGTATCGATTTAGTGTTGCGCCGAACCAAGGTCGCGGTATGTTGCGTGGCCTTCGAGCAGGCAGGTCAGCTCGTCACACTTGACGATTTTTCCGTCTTGGATCTCAAACTCAGCAATCACATGATGGCGCACATGGTCTCCATTTTGGAGCGTGGAGTCGACCATGTGATTAGAGAAGACGACATTGTCTTCCGCAACGAGTCGCTTGAAGGTGATGGTGCACGCACTGATTTTGGCTTGCAAGTGCGCGATGTGCTTGACAAACGCCTCAAAATCCAGCGTTTCGTTGTTAACCGTCTGTACGTAGCTTGGCGAGAAATACTGGGAGAGTGTTTCTTCGTCCGTGACCTTCTCTTCAAAGACAAGTTTGAAAACGGCCTTGATCAGTTCTTTCGTATCCATTTCGATTACCTCCCATGGGATGAAAGTAGTGCGCCGTCTGTCGGCGCTTAGAGTGGGATATTACCGCAATGAGCGCACATGACAAGAACGGCGCTCGGATGTTGGAAAATGGCCTCAAAAATGAAATATTCAACATAACTACTATTATGTTGAGTAATTTTTGAGGACTTCATTGGTGAAAACACTAAGCCAGTCTAACTTGTTTACCTAGAGCGCTACAATGCTAGAAACAGGATAGCCCTTAAGCGCTGCTGATCTGACCGAATCCCACCTCTCAGAGCCCCACTTTGACTTGTCCTGAATCTTTTGACCAACAACGGACGCAGTTTCCCCAATCCTAACTGCCGTCTGGAGACCCCAATATGAATCGTATCTACAAAACGGTATGGAACCGTGCCAAATCCCTTTGGGTATGTGTCTCTGAGAAAGTTTGTAGTCGCGCCCAAGGCAACCGCTCTCGTGTAAAAAACGCTCGCCCTCTTTCTAAAGCCAACCATCTGGGCACGCTTTCTGCCGTTACGCTCGCCACGCTCCTCGCTTTCGGTTTCAGCGGCCCTGCTTCGGCTGAGTATTATCGCTATGACCAAGCTAGCCAACAGTCAAGCGATATCTACAAGTATTACAACGATGGGCGCTATTTGTTCAGTAGCGCTGCCAACCTCAACGGCGGCTACCTCATTTTGCCGTGGCACAGGAATCAGGGCGCTGTTGTCTATTGTGCTAGCGCCTTTTGCTCTGCTAAAGGACAGCACTGGGTTGCTGCTAGTATCAGAAATGGTAGTAGTACAGTGGATCCAGGTGTGGTTGTTGGGAGTCAAGATACTTATGCCCAGCCTGCTACTTTGTCCCTTATCGATAGCTTTGTCGAAGGGGATGTTGTACTTCGTTCGCGTAGCAAACTCCTCTTGGGCGCGACCCTAAAGCTGGTCGATACGTTTTCCCCCAGTGTTGGAGATGACTATGAGGTTCAACCCTCTCAGAACAAAATTATTGGCAATATCGTCTTTGACAGTAATTCCAATGTGTTCCTTGGTCAGACCCTTGGGGCGCTTTATCGCAATGCAAGCGATCCTGTCTTGACAACCCAATACCCAAGAACGCGCTTCTCGGGTAGCTCAGGCACTCTTACGCTTCTAAAACCCGCTGATACTAATGACCTCATTTTTGACTTGGATGCACTACATACCTTTAGCAGTACTGGAGTGAATGAGGCCATTAGAGAGTTGGACGTTAAAACCAGTGTAAAGATTGTCAACACGCTCGATCGGTCGACCAACGCTAGCAGCGGCACAGACCTTCAGGTTGTTGTCAACTCTTCTGGAGTAACCCCTACCATCGTGGATATCCAGAGCCACCAGGGCAATGGCTTTTCAGTGTCTGGTAGTGGAATCGTTAAGTTTGATGGTGGTGAAACACTACGTGCTGGAGTCGCACAAGATCTATCGGGATATCGGAACCGTATTGACCTCAGCACGTTAACGTTCTACCTCGACCGTAATGCGGTTATTTTGGGCCAAGTAGAGAATTTAGGCCTACCACGAGTAGGAGGTGAGCCCGTGAATGATGGCCCTGGTGGAGGGCTTTTCTTGTCAAGTTCAGTGGCCGTGGAGGATCCTACGGTTCTCTGGGATACTGCTCACGCGAATGATCTCCCCTACTGGACCAGAGTCATCGACTTGTCGCACACGTATGTGGCGACTCTCAACGATGTTGAGCCAACGCTCACAGCAACGGAATTGGCGAATGTTGGTGGGCTATATGTGCGCCATGGTACGGTCAAAATTGATGGTAGCACCGCCCCTATTTCTACGCCAATTGCTGTGGGTGACGATGGTGTGCTCGATATTGCTGCGAATTCCACCCTTACCTCAATGCTTCAGGTGACCTCAGGTACAGTCAAGTTCCACGCGGGTCAAACGACGCTTCCTGCGCTCAATACTAGCCTTATGCCGACGGTTACGTTAAGTTTTGATGCGGGCGCTCACTTAAACGTGACAGAGGAAGAGAGTCTTCAGTGGACGGCTGTACCGAATATCGTTACCGCGACGACCGATGTCGATGAACTCGCTGAGCTCCTGCGCCTTCACCCGTTGAGCCTTCGCACAACCAGCGCGATTACGAGGCTACCAGCTACGCTGAATTCCGTTCCAACTCTAAGCCCACCGACCACATGGGTGGTTGGCGCAGATAGTAGTGTCTCTGACTACCCTGTGATTGTGAAGGTCGAACCTAGTGTCACACTTGATCTGCGCGGAACTAACACCGAAGGGATGGTGGATCTAGAGAATTTGGGGACGACTAACTTAAGGGGCATCAACAATGTTCAGTTCTCCTATCGGGGCACTGATGGGGGGCACCTCAACATCAGCGATAGCACCCTAGTTTTACCTAGTGGAGCAATCTGGAGATTTTCGACGCTCAATGATTTGACGCTCTCTAACGTTCACTTCACTGACGTGAGCGAACCTGAGGAACCTGTAAGTCTCTCTTTCTCTGTGGCCAATCTAGGTAGTACGCTCCCAAGTTGGTGGAGTACGGAGTTCTTAGGCGCGTCAAATGCAAGGATTTCTACCCTCGACGTTGACGTCTTAGAGGATGGCTTCTCACTAGGCAACGTGGCGCTAGACATGCTGACAGTCAGAAAAGCTACCCTCAGTAGCTTCTCGGGACTCCCTGCGTCCCAGGCAGTGATCTTTAATGACCTTACCCTCACTCAGAGCGCCGCTTTAAGCCAAAATGTAGCGGTGAGCATCAAGAAACTCACCCTTGCTCCTAATGTCGAGTTAGATGTCACCGAAGCGCCTTTATTTGTAATAGACGGAGCAAGTATCTATTTTTCTGATGGCGCCAAATTTAAAATCGATCCCAGTTGGTCTAACGAGGGCTTGGGAGTGCCTCCTTTGATGACTGGCCCTGGTAACCCGTCCATGACGGTGAGCGTTGCCGATTTGAATCATCTCAGTACTGCGCTGGGAGACGTCGTACATAACGAATTTAAGTTGTCGGTTGAAACCCGCAACGCCATGGAAAACGTTGACACCACGGCCCTTGAGGGTGTGCAACGCTGGATTCTCGGGGGTAACGTGACAGGCATTGCCGGAGGTGAGCTTACCGTACCCACACAAGTCAACGCTGGCGCGACGCTCAAGCAAGCGTCAGGTCAATTACATGTGCAGTCACTACTCGATATTCAGGGTAGTGTTGATGTTCAAGATTTGGTGGTGGGCTTGAGTGATCCCATGACTCCCGAAAACTCGCCTAGCGCACAAGTCATTGTTCATGATGGCGCGGTTCTTTCGATTAGAGGGAAGTTGACCGTCAACGAAACGTCAATGACCTCCATCGATCTGCTCGACGGTGGTGTACTGAAGACGGATGTCGCTAATTTAGTGCGCGTCTCGAAGCAAACGAACTCCCTCACTGGGGCTCATTACCTAGAGCCTTCGATCAATCATCCTGCAGAAACCAATGTAAATACGCAGCGAGCCAAACGTGGCACATGGATCCCGAGCTATTCAGATAAAACAGAAGAGATAAGTGGCCAAACTTACCATGTCTACGACATATATGAACTTACTAGGATTCTGGATTCAGAAGGGTACGAAACAGTATCAAATGGGTTGGGTGTAGGCGATCAGATCACCCAGTATGGTCTTGGTAGTATTGAATTGACCGAGCCTAACTCCAAGCTCTACCTCGGGCCTATCAAGACAAATCTTTTGATTGGTGAGAACAATATTGTCACGAATGTTCAGAATCCTGCAGGGTATGCGATTTTAAGACTCAATGGTGAGCGCACAGAAGTTCTTGACGGCGGCCGTATTGAGGTGAGAGAAGCACTTGAAGTTAGCACCGGTTATGGTCAGCGTGGGCGTTTGGTTCTGCATCAAGGTAGTGAAATTACGTTCACAAATGGGAAGACGGCAAATGATGTCACACTGGGTGACCACTTTGTGCTGGAGACCGATGTCAGTGTGTTGAATCATGAGAATGGAAACACCCCTGCCTGGTGGTCAACGATCACTACGGCGCTACAACGGCGTGAAGCCTATGATTATGGTCGTATGCTTGTAACCACGGGAACCACCCAAGATATCGACCCAGAAGGCTTTCAGCGTTGGGAGGTTCGTGGCGACGGGGAAAACCACACCGCCCATCTTGCGAGAGACACGTTTGTACCCTACGAAAAATCACTGACGTTGGATTTGACCCGTATTGACGGTGAAGATGCATCGATTACCAATGACGGAACCCTACGCTTTGACGATATAACGCTAATCAATGCTGCTGATCACTCCCCTATCTATGGTGCGGGTCAGGTAGAAAAAGTGGGCGCAGCTCTCGCCACGATTGACGGCATGATGAAGTATGCCGGACATACCACTGTCCGTGAGGGTACGCTCAAATTGCGTCAAGCCTCTGGCCTTAAGGGCAATGTGACAGTTAAACGAGGGGCTACGCTGTATGCGTCGACTGAAGAGCGCGAAAGTTCTGGATCAGAGGTAACACTCGTCGCACGACGGCTAGCGCGCGCTGTACCGACGCCGCACATGGCAACCTCGTCGAACGTGAATTCGATCGAGCTTGACCGCGGTTCTACGTATATGATCGATCTCAATGCAGAGCGATACTCTACACAGGCTGTCACGGGTGATGTCAGCATTGGGGATTTTGTCAAGTTCGTGGTGAACGTTCCCAGCGATCTTGTACTTGAACCAGGCAGCACCTTAGAGCATGTTTTGACTTGGGCAGGCTCTTTAAGCGGTCGTTTCGCTAGCGCGAGTGATACGATCAACGATCTTGTTTTTGAAGAAAATCCCAATTTTGACCTTCAGGCGATCTACGATGCGGAGCGTAAAAGCTTGGATCTTAAGGTTGTGGCGAATTCAGAGCATCGCGATCTCATCGTCCCGAGCGATCCTGATCCTGTTGACCCAGACCGTCCAGACGATCCAGGGCACACCACAGATAGCCGCCTGGGTGAACAGCCCCTCCTCTCTGGGACCGGTAAGCGCGCTCTAGCGGACTTTAGCAATGTTGTGCTTCGTCGCTTCTCAGACCGTAGCCTTGTGTGCGGCGATGACACACACGGAATGTGGGCGTCGCTTTTGGGCGGCCGTGGCCGTCTTGCGGGAACGGACGCCGCGCTCGGTTACAGCGCTGAGCACGAGGGCGTGGCGGCAGGTGCCGAGCTCTGCACAGGTCGTAGCCGCGCTGGCGTCATGTTGGCCGCTGGCCATACCGAAGCCGATGATCATGAGCCTACGGTGAAACACAATATGACGGCGAATACTTGGCTCGTTGGTCTCTATGGCGAGCATGACCTCAACGAGCAGGTAACGCTCGATGCGCATCTCTCGTTCGGTCGTAGCACGCTCAAAGGCGAACGCCAGTTTAGCCAAGAGGGTTTAACCGCCAAGAGCCGCACCCATGCTTGGCTCTACCAAGCGGGCGTTGGTGTGACGCTCAATCGCAGTGCCCTACTCAAGCCCTTTGCGCGACTTGACTACACGCGGGTTGACGTTGGAGCCTTTACGGAGCACGGCGCGCAGCAGCATGATCAGCACGTCGAACGGGATACGTATCAGGAGCTCGTAGCGCGCCTTGGCGTTGAAGCAGGTAGTCCCATTACGAGCAAGCTGAGTTGGTCGGCACGCGCGAGTGTGGGCGTAGATATGCTCAACGCAGGCTCGAGCACGCACGCTAGCTTTGTCGATGGCTCAGGGCACATAGCAGTGAAGAACGATTCGCCCTCTCGCATGGTTGGCGACCTTTCGCTTGGGCTCGCGTATCAAGTGAGTCCCAATTGGACGCTTTCGACGAGCTTGATCGGTGAAATGCGCACCCACCAGCGTGATGGCGCACTCGATCTACGCTCGACGTGGACCTTCTAACCCACGGTGCGCTGGCGCCTTTGCTGGCGCCAGCCTCCGGCACGTTTCTCTCCTCAGCTGTGCGGCCCGCAGAATGCGTCGGCCGCACAACCTTTATGGGCGAGGCTCGCATTGTGAAGTGCCTCACCTCTGCACTTCAGTCATCACACGCCTTTCGCGAGCTCGTGTGCAAAGCGCGTCACCCAGAACCAATCTTCAGACTCGTCATAAAGAACCAGTTGGTACAAAGTTGCCGATAGTGCCCTGATTTTTCAGGGGATCCACGCCTGTTGCGCACTTAGAAATAGATAGTTTTGCTATCCGAAAATGTAACTAGATGTAAGCATCTTCTATATGAGAAATATAATCATTCTCATTTGGATGGCAAACAACCTCATTTTCCCAGGACCCAAAATGAAACCAACTCTACTTTCGCTTGCGCTTTTGGCTGCGTTTAGTAGCGCGGCTGCACATGCTGCTAGCCCACCTTCAGAGGACGATGATACGTTCGATGCGGCGGCAACAGACGCCGTGGAACTCGCCGATACCGTGGTTCGTCCCGATCAAATCGCGATTGAGCGACTTGCGAATACGAAGGAAATTCTCGTGATCACCAAGGCAGACCTTGAGCAAAAAGGTAACCGCACGATGACGGATGCGCTACGCGCCATGCCTAGTATCAATGTAGGCACTGCGGGGCGCAATTCGATTGATATTCGAGGCCAAGGCAGCGAAGCAGCAAAGCGCAACTTACAGGTGCTCATCGATGGTGCGCCGATTACAGCGCTGGTCAACCACCCTCTTCCGATGAATTACGACGCCGTTCCCGTCGAGCAACTCGGCCGCATTGAGATTATTCCTGGCGGCGGCTCGGTGATGTACGGTTCGGGTGCGGTTGGAGGCGTGATTAGCATGACGAGCTCGCTTGCGTCCATTAAAGAGACGGAAACGTCACTTTGGGGAGAATGGAACCAAAAGGGCTATCGAGCGGGCGTACAGGCAGGAACCACCTTCGGCAATGGCCGAGGTGCTGTGCAGTTTACGGCAAGTAAACTCGATCGCGATCTCTACTTCATTAACACTTACGCCAATACCGAATACTACGGCTTGGGCGCGCGCTGGGCGCTAAGCCCCGCACAGTCGATTGAAGTACGTGCTTCTCACATGAAAACGAAATCGATGCTCGTCGCAAACCTCAACCGCGAGAAACTCTTGCGCGAGGGCCGTAACTATGTTCCCGCGGATATGCGTGTGACGATAGGCGTTGATGAGCGGAAGCGTCGAATTCAAACAACGCGTCCAGGCTACCTCTACGGTGATCAGCTTCTTGATATGGCGAGTCTCACCTATCAGTTGGCAGCCACGGATCGCATCACCTTTGCCACCGACGCTTTCTACCAAAAAGGCGCTTACAAGGGTGACAATTACGATAACCACGAGATGGAGACGAACGCCTACGGCCTACGTAACAAGCTCAATATCAAGTATGGCGATCGGCATGAGGTGCTCTTCGGGCTCGATGCGATACACCAAGAAGGCGACCTTGATTACGTGAGCTACGACTACCTCGCCGCTGCGCGTGGCTATGTCGCCGTGCCCTATGACTTTTTCTACGAGCGTAACACCGCTGCAGCCTATTTCCTCAATACCAATCGCTGGGGCAAGTGGGAGTTCAACGAAGGCGTTCGTTATGACCTCACCAATTGGCGCTTCAAAAAGCACGGCCGTGCCACTGACGGGCTCGGGGACGGGGAGCAGTTGCATCGCAACACAGCCTTTGAGCTCTCGCTCGCTTATCTCTATAGCGAAACGGGCAAGTTGTACGCTCGTTTCGAACGCGGCTTTACGCTTCCGGACGGCATCCAAGTGACAGACCAGCTCGCGCTCAGAGACGCCAGTGGCAAAAAGTACAAAGTCATCCAGCACACCAAAGCTGACGATGAAATCTACAACATGCTCGAAGCGGGCTGGCGCGACGCGTTTAAGTGGACGACGGTGAGCCTGACGGCTTGGTACTCACAAATTGAAAACGAGTTTGGACGCTATCTCAATATGGGTGATAACGGGCTTGAGGATAAGACGATCAATCTCTATGACACCCGTCGTTGGGGGTTGGACGCTGCGTTTTCGCAGCGCTTTGGGCCGATCACTCTCGAAGAGAGCTACGCGTACACCATGGGGCGCACCATTTGTCACGATGAAGCGGCGTGCGCTGCCGCGGGTAAGCGAAATGACTTCACGGACAAGGGGCTCATGAAGGTGCCCAAACATCGCGTGACGCTGCGAGCGGCTTGGGAGATTACGCCCGAACTCACTACCGACGTTACCTGGCTCTACTTTGGCCGCTACACGAACTTCATCAAAGGTAGTGAAGAAAAGGACAAGGGTTTTATGAAGTCCTATTCCATTACGAACCTCTCGGCGCACTACAAGCCCAATACGCATTGGAGCTTCTACGGGGGCGTTAACAACGTCTTCGATAAGACTTATTACGAGTATGGGAGCGCGAGTGCCAGTACCTCGCAGACCGTGATCCCAGGCCCCGGGCGCATGTTCTACGTGGGCGTGAAGGCGATTTGGTAGCGCTAGAAACTTATTTTTCATCCCCGCTCGCTCAAGGCGTCATCGGGCATACCGCGCATCAAGCAAAGCGTGTAGCCCTAAAACGCATGAGCGGGCCTTCCCCATTTGGGGCGAGTTCAGCTCGCCCCGTAACGCTTTGGAGATACTGACAATGCAACACCTCTGGCATCTTTTTCAGACGGGCGGCTGGATTATGTGGCCGCTTCTCTTTGCAAGCCTTCTAGCAGTGACGATTTTTGTGGATCGACTCAGGCTCTATCGGCGTGCCGCGACGGACATGGGTTTGGTCAAGTCGCATCTCTCAGCGCTCGTAGCAAAGGGAGATACAGAGGGCGTGAAGGCGCTTGGCGAACGGGCGGGCGGCGCACTCGGCCGGTTACTTGCCGACTATATGCAGCATCGCCGCAAGGTATCTGACGCGCAGGCGTGGCTTGAACTCAACGCGCAGCAGGTAGCTGGCGCGCTGCGCGCGCATCTCAATTTGCTCTCTGCCATTGTGACGATCGCTCCACTCATGGGACTACTGGGGACGGTCACTGGGATGATTCAAGCCTTTGACGTGCTCTCCATCAGCGAAGGGCAGCCTTTTGCGATTACGGGCGGCGTAGCAGAGGCTTTGGTGGCCACGGCGTTTGGTCTTTTGATTGCGATTATGGCGCTATTGCTTTACGTCGTGCTTGATCAGAAGGCCTCTCGACTCATCGCGGAGCTCGAAGAAGGTTGTGGTCTTTTGCTCATTAGTGAGCCTGATAGTACAGGAGCTGCACGATGAAGCTTATCAACCATCAGGAAAAAAAGACGCCGCTACTGATGATCATCCCAATGATCGACATCATCTTCTTTTTGCTTGTCTTTTTCATGATGAGCATGCTCAATATGGTGGTGCAGAAGACGATGCCGCTCAATTTGCCGAGAGCCGCGGTCGCAACGATCGACACCACGCGCACATTACCCGTTTCCATTGATCCTGCCGGGCAGGTTTACGTGGAAGATACGCCTGTGAGCATGGAAGCGCTTGCCGCACGGCTTAGTGAGGAGCAGCGCTCGCACGACAAACTCACGGTGGTCTTGCGCGGAGATCGCACATCGGAGTACGGGCGCATTGTTGAGGTAATGGACATTATTAAGCGCGCGGGCATTGAACGACTTTCTATCGCGACGGTGGGGCCAAGTGCTCGTGAGGAGTCGACGCGCCCAGATGGAGCTCAGCCATGAGCGGCGAAAACGATACGCTTGAGGGACTGCTGCGTGCCAAGGTGAGAAGCAGTGCGGCTGCGGCCGCCCTCCTTCATGCGGCGCTCTTTTGCGCTACGGGTGCCCTACTCTCAATTCATCTCGTGGGCGCTAATGCCCCGATCGGGGGCGCTAGCGCCTTGGTTGTTGAGCTTGGCGCCGGGGGCTTAGAAGGAAGTACAGAAACACGTATCCCGCTTGGAAGTGAGAGCGGTGAGCGCATTGCGCCGAGCGAAAACACCACAGAGCCTCCTACCACGAGCACTGCGAGCACAGAGGCTAACTCACATCAAGAGCCGTCTGAGTCTCGTGAGGCGCAGACGGTAGCGTCTAATACACCAGAGGTGAGCGCACCCAAGACCAACGATGCTGCCGTTGTCGATACGGTGCCGCCTGCGCCCCCTGTCCCTTCACCTTCTGAGGGTGTTCTGCCCACGCACGCGGCCGCAGCGGAACCGCTCTCGGGCACAGCTTTTGCGCCACTTGCCGAGAAAACGCCGACAAAGTCGGTTGAGCCGCCCGTGCAGACCGAGTCGATTGCGCGCAGAAAAGCGAAAGAGAAAGTGCCTGAACGGGAAAGCACTCAAAAGAACAAAGACGTCGCCCATAAAGCCCCGAAATCAAGTATTAAGCCTGAGCCCAAACGCGTAGCAAAAGTAGCTCAAGCCAAGAGTAAAGCGCAAGATGCGGAGACGGAGCGCGTGCTGTCGACGCCTGCTGCTGCCGCAGCGCAGAACGCGACGGCGGGCGCGAACGCCACAACGAGCTCCTCAAGCGACGGCAAAACCGTGCTTGGCACAGCCGCTGGTGATGCAGAAACCGCGGGCGCCGCAACGCTCCCGGGGAGCGGAGAGGGTCTTAAAAAGCTCGCCCTCGGCGCGGGTGATGCCGCACTTGTTGACAACGGCGATGGCACCTATCGACCGAGCGGTAAAGGCCCACTAAACTATCGCATTCTTGAAGATGCACGTCCTACGTACCCGCGTCGTGCCCGTCAAGTGGGGCTCACAAAAGCGGTACGCGTGCGTGTGCAGTTTGTAGTGGATGAGCGGGGTGAGGTGATCAGCACGCGCGTGCTAACAAAAGATGTTCCACCGCTAGACTTTGAAGAAGAAGCTGAACGTGCGATTCGCACCATGCGCTTTGAGCCGATTCGTTTAGCAGGCATCCCTGTGAAGGTCACGTTCGTTAAGACCATCGTCTTTAGACCGTAAGCATGGCCGCGGCTTGGCTACAGAGGGTAACAATGCGGCGGCGCAGCAGAGAGCTTGCTGCCGCAGACAACTAGTCGAGCGCTGTGCGCGCCTCATCTCTGTACTGAGCGGCACGCGCCATTTCCTCTTCGAGCGCAGCGGCGCGGAGCGACTCCAACTGGCGGCGGAACGTTCGTGGATTCATTTCGATGCCAAAGGTCGCCTCAAAGCGGCGGTGCAGCTCAGCCACGTTCCCGTTAGCTTCCATAAACTCGTTGAGCACCCAGTCACGGTGCGCTAGTAAAGGACTCGGGCGGCGCTTTTTCGGGAGACTGTCGCCCAAGTATTTCTTCACCGTTGCGCGTGCATGTCCCGTCGCGCGGCTAATTTCATCGGCATCAAACCCTCTGCTCTGCAACTGATGGAGCTCATCGAGCTGCTTGCGACTTAAGGGACGCCCTTGCACGATCATAGAGTCAAGCATTGCCGCATAGCGCTTATGCGCCTCGTTACGGGCAAATTCAAGCTCATCGCGGAACTGTTCACAAAAGCGCCGTACCGTGCGCGAGCTCACGACAACCTTCAGTTCGTTAGCGAGTCGCTCTGTAACGGTATTGCAATTGCCATCCTCCGCAAAGAAAGCGCGTCGCAACCAGAGTGCATGCTCATCGAGCACCCCCACCCGTGGTTTACGTGGTTTGACCATCACGTAGCGCTTCACCGTAGCGCGCGAGACCCCCACGATATCGGCAATTTGCCGAATAGTACAGCCGTTAGAAAAAAGCTTTCGTATTTGTACGATATCGTGAGGACTTAGCATGGTATCAGCACTCTATAAGGATTCGATGTTGGTATATTCAATCCTTATTTTGCCTCAAAAATGTGCCGCTTGGGGTAGTAGTTCACTTTTACTAAACCAATTTCATGCCTTGTGGCAGAAGCGCGTCCGACGAAAATCACTGTGGCAGTAGGAACAAAAACGAATCCTTAGTGTTAACCCTAGGGTAACATTTTTGTTCAAATTTGTTTACAACGTCTAGAACGAAATTAGATTTGTTGAGCGCCAAGCGCCTCACATAGGCGCAAGCGCTGTGCCACGGGATCCTATGGCGTGATCAGTGAATGAAGACCGCTCTTAGCGCAAGCCAAGAGTTAATAAGGATAATGAAGAGCCCGATGAGAAAGATCACCATACGACGCGTGTCACGCTCAAGATGGAGATTGGTACGGGTTTTGGGCTCACACAGCCAGTCCCAGTCGTAGACGGCACCAAAAATCGCGCCGATCCCAAGAAAGACCGTCAGCAGTATCGGGTTGTTAACCAACAGTTGCCAGAGGCCTGTCATGCGATAATTCCTTCTCGTTGGTGATGTCAAGATTGAGTCAAATGGTCATTGTAGCGCGCTTTTACAAAGCGCATAGTTAGGGAATTCCTTACGGGTCTGACTATGGTTTTCCGACTGTGATCGCTCGCTCAATGACTAAACCTAGAAAACGCTATGCCCATAATTCATATTGATGATGATTTCGACCTAGAGAAAATTCAACGCTCTGGTCAGTGCTTTCGTGTCAAGAACCTCTACGGTGGCTACTATCAGTTTATTCATGGACGCCATGTGCTCCTCATTAAACCCGCTGGCTGCGGGCAGTTCAATGTGAGTGTTACGGAGCAGGCATGGGAGCAAATTTGGGCGTCCTACTTTAATCTCGAGCGCAACTACCGTGCCGCCCGTGCTGTCATCCCTCAAGAGGATGCTTTTTTGCAAGAGGCCGCAGCGGCGGGTGCTGGGATTCGCATCCTGCGACAGGACCCCTATGAGATGCTGCTCACGTTTGTGATCTCGCAGCGTAAATCGATTCCTGCGATTACGAGCATTGTGGAGGCAGTTTCTGAGGAGTTTGGCGCCACTACGATGAGTGGTGGTGCTAAGGCGTTTCCTACTCTGAAACGCTCTGCGGAGTTAACCAACGACTTCGTTTGGGATGAGTTCGGTGCGGGCTATCGTGCGCCCTACTTGGCTGCCATTGTGAGCGCTGCGCGCCGCGGCGAGGTGGATTTTGAGGCGCTCGCCGCGCTTCCCACCGATGAGCTGCTCGCTAGCCTCATGAAGCTCCCTGGCGTTGGGATCAAGGTCGCCTCCTGTGTGGCGCTATTTGGCTTTGGGCGTCACGAGGCGGCCCCGGTCGATACGTGGATGCAGCGTATCTTTGATACCTACTACGGGGGCGAGACCCCAAGCTGGATGAAGGGGGCGGACGCCGGCATCCTGCAACAATACGTCTTTTACTGGGCGCTTCAGAATAAGAAAACGCTAAAAGCGCTCTCACGCTGACACTCGCCCTTGGTGTGTGGCCGCGGTTTGAGATTACTCAAGCGCGAGTCGTGTGCTCTTGCTTAGCCAAGCATCAAAAGTGAGGCGGCCATCACGGCCATGCCAGCAACGAGCCCATAGATGGAGAGGTGGTGCTCGCCATACTTTTCTGCAGAGGGTAAGAGCTCATCAAGGCTAATAAAGACCATGATGCCCGCCACCGCGGCAAAGGTGATCCCGAAAATTGCCTCGTTGAAAAAGGGGAGAATGAGCAAAAACCCAACGATGGCGCCAATCGGTTCAGCAAGACCCGAAAGAAATGAGAGGAGAAACGCGCGCTTTTTGTTGCCCGTTGCAAAGTAGACCGGCACCGCTACGGCGATCCCTTCGGGGATGTTGTGTATCGCAATCGCGATAGCGATCGGAAGCCCGAGCTCAGGGTTAGCGAGCGTGGCGGTAAGCGTCGCAAGACCCTCAGGAAAATTATGAATCGCGATGGCCACACCCGTGAAGAGCCCCATGCGCATGAGAGCAGGGTCGTGCGCACGGGCCTTGGTGGGGGATTCGTTCATCTCTTCGACATTACGTAATTCATGCGGGTTTTCCGCATCGGGAATCAACCGGTCAATGAGCGCAATCGCCGCAATCCCCCCAAAAAAACCAAGCACCGTCATGAGGGTGCCCTGCTCTTTGCCATAGACCCCGATTAAACCCTCACGCGCTTGAGCGAAGATTTCCACAAAACTCACGTAGAGCATAACCCCCGCAGAAAACCCCAAAGCAACGGCAAGAAACTTCGTGTTCGTTCGCTTTGTGAGCAGCGAGAGCGCGCTCCCAATCCCGGTGGAAAGCCCCGCAAAGAGCGAGAGCAGGAAGGCGAGTTGGAGGTTTTCTAGGTTCGGCATGGCAAAAATCGCTGTGGTTTAGGCGTTGCTCTTTAGTTTAGCGACTCGCTCAGTTTTACTTGTTGTGCACGACCTATCAAAGCGCTAACACATCTAAGCGAAAACCCTTAGAGCGTTCGCGCTAACGCAAGAGCCTAGCATCTCAGCGCGTGTTGTTTGACAAATATGAAGGTCGGGGAGTAATATTTTTGAACCCGATTAAAACACTCGGGTATTTTTCAGGCTCTTTGCCTGCGCCCGCCGGGTGGCGGCGCGCTCTTTGTGCAAATTGAGCTGGTTTTCGAGTCGGATACCCGAACTATAAGAGCAGCCGGCTCCTTAGGAGTAAACATGATTGTTGAAAACGTCACCGACCTCATCGGTCACACCCCTCTTCTTCACCTTGCCGCCATTGAAGCTCAGGAAGGGCTCAAGGCGCGCATCCTTGCCAAACTCGAATACTTTAACCCCGCTGGTAGCGTCAAGGATCGTATCGCCATTGCGATGATTACTGACGCTGAACGTCGTGGTGCTCTCAAGAAGGGTTCTGTGATCATTGAGCCGACGAGTGGCAACACCGGCATTGGGCTCGCCGCAGTGGCTGCTGCCCGTGGCTATCGCATTATTCTAACGATGCCGGAGACAATGAGTGTGGAGCGTCGCAACATCCTCAAGGCCTATGGTGCTGAGCTCGTGCTCACCGAAGGTGCCAAGGGCATGAAGGGCGCGATTGCCAAGGCTCAGGAGTTGGCTGCGGAAATCAAGGATAGCTTTATCCCGGGGCAGTTTGTCAACCCCGCTAACCCTGCTGCGCACTACGCGAGCACGGGTCCGGAAATCTGGGCTGACACCAATGGCGCTGTGGATGTGTTTGTCGCAGGTGTTGGCACCGGCGGTACGCTCTCGGGTACGGGCAAGTTCCTCAAAGAAAAGAAAGCCGCAGTTCGCGTGGTCGCGGTTGAGCCGGAAAGCTCTCCTGTGCTCTCGGGCGGCGCCCCTGGCCCGCACAAGATTCAGGGTATTGGTGCTGGGTTCCTCCCCGATACGCTTGATCAGAAGATTTACGACGAAGTTGTCAAAGTGAGCAACGACGCTGCTTTTGAACGCACACGCCAGATGGCCCGTCTGCAGGGCGTGCTTGTCGGTGTGAGCTCGGGCGCTGCGCTTAACGCCGCAATCGAAGTGGCTCGCCGTCCTGAAATGGTTGGTAAGACCATCGTGGTGGTGTTGCCCGATAACGGTGACCGTTATCTGACGACGGGCGGGCTCTTTGAGTAAGCGCGCTCTGAAACGTTAGTGACCTGAATTACAAGGGGATGCTCGAGCGAGTCGGCATCCCCTTTGCTTTTGCGTCTCTATGGCGAGAAGGCGCACTTTCGTGTGCTGCGACAACGCTCTTATTTGGCGAGCCCGTCGCTTGTGCAGTTATCGCCCATTTCGCAGCCCTTCTTCTGCCAGTACTTCATGCGCTTGGTATCTTTTTTAATGCCGTAATAACCAATCATGCGATGAATGGCATCGAGGTCACCGCGCGTAGCAGCTTGCTTCCAGTAACGAACGGCTTCTTGCTCGTTCTTTTCCTGGCCAATGCCGTTTCGAGCGAGGTCCCCGAGGAGCACGGTCGAGGGAATATCGCCGCGTTTACTTGCTTTCAGAAGCCACTTCTTCGCTTCGACCTTACCCTCTTCGCCCTCGTGACCCGCAGCAAGGAGTCGCCCGAGTTGCGCCATCGCGTCGGTCACCCCACCTTCAGCGGCTTTGCGATACCACTTAAGCGCAAGCGGGATGTCCTTTTCGTGGCCTTCGCCATACTCGGCCATCTGCGCGAGTGCGTGCATACTGGCGATTTCGCCAGCTTCTGCGGATTTCTGATACCAGTAAAAGGCCTTCGGAAGATCAGCGGGGATATCCACCCCTGTCTGATAAAGCACCGCGAGGTCGTACTGCGCGTCACGGTCACCCTTTTGCGCTTTGGCAAGTGACGATTCAAAATTTGGTAGCGCTTGGTTCTTGGCGTGCACCGGCCCCGACATCATGAGCGTGGCGGCGAGTAGCGCTGCGGCAAGCGACGGGAGCATTGGCTTAGTGGTCATCATGCTTGGATTCCTTTGAATTGAAGTGATAGCGCCTAGTCTAGCGGCTAGATCGGCTTTGGCGTGCGCTCGCAAACACACATTAACGCTTTTCTCGGCCTCTGTTACAAAACCGAGTACGCCCCCACGCGGCGCATTGCGCAGCACTGCGCGTCTTGCCCGCGGGAATTGAAAATTAAGCACGTCAGCGCAAAACGCAATTCTGACGTGCTCGTTCAGTGGGAGACTGGGCTTTTACGTTGGGCGCGGCCAGTGCACGCAAGTCGCACTACGCTCGCCCCGCTCGCTTAGGCCACCCCACCCTTACGCAGTGCCCACTCTGGGAGCGACTCTGCATCCAGATCGATTGCGTCGTAGAGTGCGTCTCGCTGCGTGTCCTCAATGGACTTAATCTCTTCAATTTCGCTAGCCTCTTCGGCTTGCGCGTCCTTGCGGGCGTCGGCCGCTTGCGCCCCTTGCTCTTGATCCTCAGCCAGATTGTCCGCACTGTAAATCTGAACCCGCGCGCCGCCATTGGCGTAAAGCGTCGTATAGAGCAAGGACTTATAGCGCTTCATATGGTCAGCGAGTTTTGTATACGCGATGACCGCATCCAAGAATGCATCAAGATCCCAGACAAAGTAGCAGAGGTAGAGATATTTAGCCCCAGTGAGCCACGCAAAGGCACGCCCAGCAGTGGGGGCGACGGTGCTGAGATAGTCTTGCAACTCCGTCATAAAGAGCTTTTTCTGCGCATCGGTTTTGAGATCCTCAGCGGGCTCAAGCATCAGGGCAACGGCCGTTGCGCCATGGTTTCGGAGCCAGTATAGGAGCGTATCGTCGCCCTCGAGGTAGTTGGAGATAATGAGCGCAAAGCTTGCCTCCCCATACATCACGTCCGCGAGTGGTAGCGTGTACTCAAAGCGTTTCCCATCGCCTCGCCAGTCAAAGGAGACTTTCGAGTCGATATAGTCGAGCACGCTATAGGTCTCATACTCGGGGTGACGGTGCTTAAACTTCTCGATAAACGTGAGCAACGGCATAAACTTCGCGTTAGCCCTACGAGGCAAGGTGCGCACAATACCGATGTCGCTCAGGTAATGCGCGCGTAGCCCCTGACCGAGGAGCGAGTCGAACATGAGCTCAAGCCGCGGGAAGATTCTGCTCGCCATCTCTTGATCAGCGACGGCAAAGTCCGCGAAATAAAAGTCGATGTCGCTTCCGGAAGGCGTTTTCTTCCCAGAGAAATCGTAGCTGACGAAAACGCGATCGAGCGGAATCGTTTCACCTTCCAAGGAAAGCGGATACTGTTCCGCACTACGCAGCCGAATGACTTCTGGCGAAACCTCAACACGCGCTCGGATATCTTCGGGCATACTCTCAATGAGTGCGGAGATGAAAAGCGCGTAATTTGGCATGCTGGTGACAAAGTTGATGAGCAAGGGGTGATGCTGCCCTGCGAGGATCGTCACGGCAACGCCCGTGTTTTGGGGCAAGAGGTGCGCGACCTCCCTGCTACAGGTCTCAATGCCTTTGACGCGATCCTCGAGCATGAGCCCCTCCCAGCGATCCATGTTCTCATCGACCTCATCCCAGAAGCGTGCGCAAATCTTGGCCCACGTACGATCCCCAAAGTTCGGGTATGTCATGAAACGTTCACAGCGCTCACGAAAATACGGCAGTCCATCGAGGAATTCGGAGCCTGGGAAGTCGAAGCACTTTCTAAAGTAGAGACAGGCCTCATCCTCCCGATCGAGGTAATAAAGCGCATAACCCATACGGTAGTACCAAGCGTAGTCGGCCGTGCGTTCACCCCAATCACGAATGCGCTCAAGCAGCGTTATTGCATACTCCAAGCGACTGTCCTTATGTTGGGCCACGTTGTTGTAGGCGCGCGCGAGCTCGGAAATGAGCGCTGGCGGAAGCTCGTCGAGCGAGAAGCGCTCAAGGCACTTAATGATCGCTGCAGGATCGTCTTCGCACCGATACCAAAGGGCCTGCCAATTGCGCGGAACTTGACTAAGTCGACGTTTGAGTAACTGATAGTTGTTGTGCAGGTAGTCTGAGGGAACGTAGAGCACGAAGCGCTCAAAGCCCGCATGAGACGTCTCCACGATGACGTGCCCCTCAAGCGTCAGGGCAAGCGTTTTGACAGCTGACGTGTCAATGTCTTCGTACTCAAGATAGTCGAGGAGCACTTTCACGGCGCTCGTTAGCCACTTGACGGGCAAATTGGAAAAGCCTGCAATCGACATGTGAAAGCGCATTGGCACTCGGTGATGAAACCCATCAGGGAGCGCTTCGCCGTTAACTGCGCGACCATCAAACGAGAGTTCCCCAAGACTGAGCGCTTCGCGGTTTCTCTCGAGCCCCGATTTTAAGAGATAGGCATTATTGACCGAGAGACGCTTGTCGATATGCTTCTTGGGGTACTCAATGAGATCCTGATCCGCTGCTTCATCGGTAAAGTGCATCAGCATCGATCGCAGCGACGCGTTACGGTTAATGTCATGCACAAGCACATTGATTTCATAGCAGTCTCTGCCGACAAGCTCGCGTGCCTCGGTAATCAGGGAAAGCGCTTTGGCGCGTTCACCACGCCCGGCGAGCAGCTTTGCAAGCTCCACCATGCACCACGGATACGTTGGATCGACCTTTCGACCCTCCTCGAAATAGTGCTCCGCTTGCTCAAGCTCGCCCTTTAAGAGGTGCACCACCCCCATGCGATAAAGCCAGCGGACTTCGTTCGTGCCCGCGGCTCTCGCGTCGTTAAGCGCCGCCTCGGCCATGAGCAACTTGTCCCAAGAGAGACTATTGATACCAATGTAGGCGTACTCGAGCGCAATCTCTAAGTTCTCAGTAGGACACTTCTCGGAGAGTTTCCCATCTCTGATCAGTTCATCAACTTTGTCATCTAAATACTGCAACGCCTCGTCCCATGAGTGGTTATTGATAGCTTCATAATCCTCAGGGGCTAGCAGAGTGGGTTTTGTCATGCGCAATCCTCGGTCAAAGTCTGCTCGACTGCCGTGGCAGTGGGAGCAACGGGTGATCCACTGAGTGTAGCAAAGCTCTACGCGGCGCGCCACTTTGTAAAAGTTGCAAAGTCTTGCAACGCGAGTCTCTGCGATCCCTAAGCACGCACTCGCCTTAGATGAGTGTCCCATTGAGGCGCGCTTCAAGCGCAGAGATGCGCCGCTCGGTTTGACGGTCTTTGACCGCCATGGCGAGCGCGCGCTTCTCCCCCACAATCACGACGAGCTTTTTGCCGCGGGTGACTGCCGTGTAAATCAGATTGCGCTTAAGCATCAAAAAGTGCTGCATCGAGAGCGGAATCACTACGACGGGATATTCGCTTCCTTGCGACTTATGCACGGTTGTCGCGTAGGCGAGTACAAGCTCATCAAGCTCCCCGTACGGGTACTCGACGAGTCGCGCATCAAACTCCACCGTCATGGTTTCTTCTTCGGCGTCGAGGCCGCGCACAAAGCCGATGTCTCCGTTATAGACCTCGCGCTCGTAGTTGTTTTCAATTTGCATGACCTTGTCGCCCACGCTAAAGGTCGTGCCGAATTTTGTCACGGAAAGCTCGCCGGCTGGGTTGAGCGCCGCTTTGAGTGCTTCGTTAAGCGAGCGAGCACCGCTCCCACCGCGATTCATCGGTGTGAGCACTTGGATGTCCGCAATGGCGTCCCAGCCATACGCCCGCGGTAGTCGCTCGCGCACAAGCTCTAGAATTTTCTCTGGCACCGCTTCAATGTTCTCCACGGGCACAAAGTAGCAGTCACCGCGATCGGCCTTTCCAGGAAAGGTTGGCATGATGCCGCGGTTAATTTGGTGCGCGATACGAATAATCCAACTCTCTGCAGCCTGCCGAAAGACCTCGGTGAGGCGAATGACGGGTACGGCACCGCTCTCGATTAAGTCCGAGAGAAACGCGCCAGGCCCCACCGCAGGGAGCTGATCCACGTCGCCCACAAAGATCACCTGAGCGCCGGGGCGCACAGCTTTCAAGAGGTTATTGGCGAGCACCACGTCAAGCATCGAGCACTCATCTACCACAAGTAAATCGCACTCAAGTGGATTCTCGTCGTTACGTTTAAAGCCCATTGTCTCGGGATCCACTTCCAAGAGGCGATGAATGGTTTTCGCCTCGCGCCCTGAGCTCTCAGCGAGGCGCTTTGCAGCGCGCCCCGTCGGCGCGGCGAGCTCAATAGTGACGCCCTTGGCGGCGAGAATCGTGAGAATCGCACGCACAAGCGTCGTTTTCCCGACGCCCGGCCCCCCGGTGATCACCGTGATCTTACTTTTGAGCGCCACACGCACAGCCTCTTTTTGGCTTTCGGCGAGCGTCAAGTTGAGTTTCTTTTCTACCCAGCCAAGTGCTGCGTCAGCGTCGATCGTGGGCCACGAGAGGGGCTCAGCGGCGAGTTGCCCGAGCCGCCACGCGATTCCCTTTTCCGCAAGCATCAAGGGCGTGAGATAAATCGTATCGGCAAAGGGCGCATCGAGCGCGGTAAGTGCCCCCGAGGCGAGCTCCGCCTCAATAGCGGCTTCAATCGTGGCGCGCTCAATGTCGAGCAATTTGATCGACTCAGCGACGAGCCTCGCACGTGGTAGCCCACAGTGCCCGCCATTGCCACTTGCTTCTGAGAGCGTATACGAGACGCCCGCGCGTGCGCGCCGTGGATCGTTCTTATCGATCCCGAGCTTCTGCGCGATGATATCGGCACTGCGAAAGCCGATGCCGCGGATATCGCGCGCGAGCCGATACGGGTCCTCGGTGACGAGTTTGATCGCGTCTTGCCCGTAGGTTTTGAAGATGCGCACGCTCTTAGAGGTCGAAACGCCATGGCCGTGCAAAAACACCATGATGCCGCGGATGATCTTCTGGTTAGCCCAGCCTTGGGTGATACGCGCAATGCGCTTTTTGCCGATGCGTTCAAGATCGTGAAGTCGCTCGGGTGTTTTTTCAATGACGTCGAACACCTCCGCCCCAAAGGCCTTTACGAGGCGCTCAGCCAAGATAGGCCCCACACCTTTGACCATGCCGCTACCCAAGTAGCGCTCAATGCCTGCGAGCGTTTTTGGAGCGTGCGTGCTGATGCGCACACTTTTAAATTGCCGCCCGTAGTTTTTGTCGTTAAACCAATGACCAATTGCCGTGAGATATTCGCCTGGGGTAGCGATCGCGGTGTGCCCGACGACAGTGATGAGCTCACGGCTACCTCGCACCGACACTCGTAGCACAGCGTAGCCCGTTTCTTCAGAGTGAAACGTTACGCGCTCAATGAGTCCCTCAAGGCGTTCAAGCGTGTTGTCGTTTTCTGGGTCGATCGGTTTAGAGATGAGCGGACTCGGCATGGTTAAAGCTCGTGAGGAAAAACGTCCATTTGCAGCTGAGAGCTCAGTTATCGTACGGACGTGCTACTTCACTCATGAGTATAGCGGGAAGTGCGTGGCACGCGTCTGTGACGTGCGTAGCGTGCGAAGTCGAGGGCGCATTGTGCAAACGCCAACCGCTTTTTGCACAAAAAGCAAAGAGCCGCACAAGACTGTACGACTCCTTGACTTGGTGCTGCATCAGCGGCGCAACCCGCAGCGCGTAGCGGCTCGCGCGAGAGCGAAGCGCGCGCTAATGCTGATTGCGCGAGCGTTTACGTCCGTCGCTCGTGACATCCACGCCGGTTCGTACGGCTAAGCGCACGAGTCGCGTTTCGAGTCGCACAAGCCGCCGGATAATCTGCTCCTGTGAGCGCATGATGCGCCTAAGGTGTCTCTCATGGGCGGAGCGTCGGAGTATTCTCGGCATGCTGGGTGTCCTTTAGTGCACTTTTCTCAGATTGCACTTTTTTTCTAAATTTTGAGCGCCTTGTCAGGTGTACTTTAAATCTTTATAAGCCTTGTGGCGCTTGCGTTTTACCTCAAGTGCACCATTATACTGGATGGAAACAGAATTGTTGCGCAACGAAAGTTTCTTCGCGCAACATTTCCTGTGCACTCCGATCAATAACCTCTAGGTGATAAGGATGATGACGATAGGCTTCAAAGGCCTCGGGTGAGTCAAAGTCCACCGTCATCACAAGTTGATCTGGGATACCGGTCCAGCCCGTTGAAAATCCAACAGCCAGTGCGCTGATGGCGGGGATTTCGTCAGCCATAGCACGCCAGAGCGTGAGCATTTCTGCCTTTTGCGCTTCCGTGACCCCCGCCTTGAGCGTGCCCCAAAAGATATGCCGATACATCACGCGCGACTCCTTATGCGTGACGCGCCTCGCCCTTATTTGCGGCCTTCTTTGCGTTTGCAGCCATACGTTCTTTGAGCACAAGAGGCGTGCCTACTAAGTACATAAAGCTTGCGTTTGCGCGCAGGGGCGCATACATCGCCGCACGGATACCGCACTTTTTAAGCGCCGCTACGAGCGCTGGCATCGCGCGCGGCGCGTCCCAGAGAAGTAGATCGAGGTAGCAAAAGAGCGATCCACGGGCAATGCCGCTAATTGAAAACGCGTCCCGCGTCTTCTTGGGGACTGCGCTCATGAGCGCCTGCTCGAGCCTATGCACGCCATCAAGGCCCTCTTCGGGAACGTCGTTGGCGGCAACAATAAGGCTTGCGGCCGCTACGCCACACTTAGCAAGGAGGTCAAACTCATGCGGAATATCCGCCGCGTACCCCTCAAGCAACTCTGGGGTGGTGCTTACGCCCACCGAGACGTCGCTGCGCCAATTAATAAAGTTCAGTAGCGGATCGGCCGTGTAGGAAACGCGATCGGTGAGCACGTCGGTAAGTGTTTTCTCGGCAAGATCAGCGCGTTCACGCTCAATTGCGTCAGCAAGCGCTGGTAGGCTCAGCGCCTCTTCGCCCGCGAGCGGCTTAAGGAGCACATCAATCGAGGAGACCGCTCCACGAATGAGCTTATCTCCCAAGCACTGGCGGCAGAGCTCTTCCATGGCCCAGCACGCGTATTGCGGCTCGTGCTTGAGATCCTCTTCAAGCATGGGCGCGTAGAGCGCAAGAGCAAAGTTCTTTCCCGCCTGCGCCCGATAGACCATGACGTCGCGCGCAGTGAGCGTTTTGCCGTTAACTTCCATCTGCGCTTCGGGGTCACGTTCTCGCCCAAGCAGCGGGTGAAGGTGCTTGGCAACGTTTTTGGGGGCGCGCTCAATAAGCGCCTTAAGCACAAGCGCCTTGCCGTGCGAGCCGTCGATCATGAACTGCAGCACAGGGGGCTTTTTCCCAAGCGCTGGCAGCACCACAAGATAAGCCTCGGGCACCACCGCGGCGAGCGCGACGTTGAGCTCATCCTCAATCTTGTCCACTAGCACAGGGTCAATGGGATCGAGCTTGAGGACCGCACACCACGCATCGAGCTGCGCTTCAACTTGCGCCCAAAACTCAGCAGCGAGCGCGGCGAAGGGTTTACTTGCGGTATGCGGATTGGTAAGCGACTCGGAGGCGCGCTCAAAGCGCTCAAGCACCGCTTCTTTCGACATAAAGAGGGGGTTATCTGGGTAATGCTCGAGCGCAAGCCGCAAGTAGTCTGCAGCAAGACCCGCTTGGTTTTCACTGCTCTCGTAGAGTAGCCCCATAAGCAAGAGCCAGAGCGCATTTTCACCATAGCGCTCGGCGTGCTGCGCGAGCATGGCTTTGTAGCCCTCACGGGCTTGCACAATCGTGGGCGTAGCGTCCGTGCCAAAGCGCCCTAGAAAGGCACGCACGAGTTCAAACTCGATCTCTGGGGTCACGAGGGACTTGTCGGTTGCGTCGATCGTGGCACTCACCGCATCGTAGTCTCCCGCGTCGTTCATGGCCGTGAGGGTTTTCAGTAACTCGAGCGAGCGTTTATCGGCTTTGGGTGCCCGAGCGCTCTTTGTGGCGCCTGCCGCGCGAGCTTGATTGGGTTGCGTAGCTTCGGTATTGCTTTTATTTTTCATAGACGACCCGCTGAGCACGAGCTACCCCCGTGAGAAGATGGGGGCGTTGCGCATCGCGGCCAAAGTAAGCGTGTTAATTGAAATGAGTTCGATCTAAACCATTGCTTGTACTCGATAGTAGGTTGAGCATAACCTAGCACGGCCAGACTCGCAAAGACATAGTATCAGGGAAATTGCGGGCGCTCTGCGCAATGCTCTCGTTTTGCGCGATGCAAAAGTGTCTTCGCCCGCTCTTCCCGGCTGAGTAAGCGGTTCAAAAAACAAAAGAAGCGCGCCCGCACCAAATCGTGCTAGAGTCTATACAAAGCGAACTCACTACATACCAATGCGCCCGAGCGGGGCGCCATGACCCGTCGCAGAAAGCTATGAATCCTGACCGTAATACGCGCGAACTGCGCCCGCGCATCGCGCTCTGTGCGCTTTTGCTTGTCCTTGCCCACGCCAACCACGCCCTGGCCGCCGAGACACCTCCGAGCGTCTCAGCGGGCGCCGAAACTGCGCGGCCCGAGACACCAGCCTTGTTACTGTCGCGCGAGCGTAGCGAGCCCTTTTCGGCCGCACAAAGCACGCTGCGAGAGAAATCTCCACTAAGCGCACCGAAACTTTGTCGTCGCGGTCCTGGCGTCTCTGCCAAGGCGGCCGCCGCTCGCGAGGCGAAGCGGCGCGCACGCGCTAACGCACGCCCCTGAGCCAAAGCGCGCTTGCTCGTGCTAAAGTTGATCGCGATATCGCCCACCCCCAACGTGTCTCGGCTACTCGCGCGCGAGAATAAGTTGACGACACAGTTGGGGCTCTCTCCTGCTCCGTTTCAGCCCAAAGGATACGAATAACCATGATCTCCAAGACGCTTCTCAGCGCTATGCTCTCTTTGATTTTGGCGGGTGTACCCGCACTCGGTCAAGCTGCCATTGATGCGAGTACCACGAGTGTACCGTCTCCTGCCGTCACGAGCGTTCCAGCGGCGGTCTTTGCGGCGTGGCGTCAAAATTCGCCCACCCCTGCCGCGCTCACGAGCTATGTGCGGAGCGTCACCGATGCGGCAAGCCCCGATTACATACCCCTTGCCGAGCGTATCGCAGTCTTTGATATTGACGGGACGCTACTCTCAGAAACCACGCCCTTTTACGTGGATTGGACGAGCTGGATCGATTGGACGCTTAACCCCAAGAACACTCATGCCGCCGAGAGCGATGTGATTTACGCACATGCTGCGCGTGCGGCGATGGAAAAAGGCGAAAAGCTCCCCACCTACCAAGGCAATATGTTTGAAGCCATTGCACGAGGCTACGCGGGACTGAGTCCCAATGAGTTTCGTGAGGTCATTGCGGAGTTTTCCAAAACCAATAACCCCAAGGGCATTGCCTATCGTGATAGCTTCTTTAAGCCCATGGTGGAGATTGTCAATTACCTCAAGGGTAACGGCTTTACCGTGTATCTTGTCACGGCAAGCGACCGTATGCTGATGCGTGCCTTTGCTTCTGACGTGCTAGGTATCCCCTACCCGCAGGTTATCGGCACCGACGTGGGGCTCACGGTCAAGGGGGAAGCGCTCTCGGCTGAGGAGAAAGCGCGCTATAAGCTTGGTGCAACGGATGAAATCGTGCGAGACGACACCGTGCGCGAAAACGCCAATTTCCGTAAGGTCGAAGCCATTGAAGAGATCATTGGCCGTAAGCCTGTTCTGAGCTTTGGCAACAGTTCGGGCGACTACGCAATGAATACCTATGTGCAGCACAATAACCCGCATAAGTCCATGGTGTTTATGCTGCTCTGTGACGACGCGGAGCGAGCCGCCTGCCGCAAGGATAAAAACGATGAGCGCCGTGCGCTCTACGACACCAACGCTTGGCACACGATCAGCATGAAGGATGAGTTCGCGGAACTCTACCTTGCGCGCCCCACTGCGCCCGAGAGCAGCTCGCCGAAAAACTAACACGCTGCGCGCCGCTCGAGCACACGCCTGCGGCGCGCCTTCTCCTTTTCTCTCTCTAGCTCACCTCTGCTCCCACTCATTTCACTTCTGCACAACGCGCTACGCTAGCCGTGCCGCGCACGCAGCACGTCCTCGCTTCTAGGCCGAAAGCGACATAGAAGCGAAGTCAGATCTAGCCAGGGCGGGCGCGCTAAACGCGCGTTTTTTAGGCGTTTTTAGGGATTTTCTCCCTTAATGCTCGTCTGATGAGCGCAGCCATTTTGAAATTAATCAAAATTGTACTATCAGTACAATCGTGCTTTTATTTGACCATAAAACATTAAATTAACAATAAATATCTCGCTTTAAGCGTACAACGCAAGCCGCGACATAAGCGAGCTGCGGAGAATCGCCATCCAGTGCGCACTCCACAGCACTTTTTATTGTAAAAACAGGAACTTAGCGCGATGCGCTCGCCAAGCGCTCAGCGATAGGCGTTGAGAGTTAATTGTTCAAATTCTGACAAATATCAGGAAATTGAAAAATATTTATCCGATTTATTCTTTTTCTACCCCTTGTTGACAACAACGACATCAAGTGCGCGATTATACTGAGCAACGAATTTAAACTCAGGAGAGTAAGACCATGGCCACGGAATTTAGAATCCGCAGCCCCAAGATTCGTCGCGTGCAGTACGTGCGCAAAGTACTGGATCTTGTTCCGGAGCTCGAGGTGGCTGAGCTTGCCGTCGAGGGCACAAAGGCCGCTGAACGTAAGGCCTTTCATAAGATGCGGCTTGATGCCACAGGTCCCATCACACTTGTTGTGCCGGGTCGCTCCGTTTTGGGTTTTACACTTCAGTATTCTCCCGCGCACCATGAGTATGTCGTGCGGGTTTCCGCGCTCGCGGGTTCGATTGATTGGGACATGGCGGTGCTCTTTGTGCATGACTTCACCAAAATGCTCCCGGGCGAGGCGTATGTTCGTCGAGCGGTGCCAGAGGGCGAACCGATTGAGCTCGAGTGCGACTTGGCGCACCTGACGCCACTCTCCTTAGAGGCCATTCAAATCTACGATTGGTCGGCCGATGTGCGCGCTGAGCTCGAGGCGACGCTCAACGCGATGCGTGCGCCCGAGGCTTCTCCCCTTATTCGCTATAGCACGTTCGGGCGCGAGATTACGCTGACGCGTGAACTCATTGAAGCGCTACTTGCGCGTGACAATCCTGGCGCGGATTGGGCTGTGATGACCGAGCGGGCGGCGCGCCCTATTGCTATCGAGCTCACGCCTCTGGTAGAAATCAACGCGGCACAAAAGCGTGTTATCTTCGCCTACACGGTTGAGCCGCTTCAGCAGATCGTGCCGCATCACTACCAGCGCGTGCCCGCCATGCTTGCGGAGGATCCTGCAATCGCGGGGCTGAAGCCCAGCTTTTACCTCAAGGTTCACGGACCCGCGAACCGCACGCCAACTACGAACTATCTGCTGCTCTCGGCGTTTTTAGATGTCGCGAGCGCCGAGCACGTCACGGTGCTTGATGGGGAGTTTAGTGTACTGAAAAGCATGTCTTACCGAGAGATTGGTGAGACGGTGGAGCGTATGCTCATGGGACCACCGCGCCCAAGCATGCATACGCTTGGAACGCAATATAAGATGACGGGCGCCCAGCATCGAAAAAAAGCCTCTTAAGAGACGCTTCTCACAAGGCGCAAGCCGCTTGCGGCGTCTTCGCATTCTGCGAGGCGCTCCCCGCATTCTCTAAAACGCCCAGCTGAGCTCAAGTGTGAGGCGGTGTTCGTTACGCGAAAAACCGCCTGCGCCCCAGCTGTAAGCACTTGCCGCTTCCCAAGCGCCGCGCTTCGCAGTTAAACCTACCGACATATCCATAAGTGTGCGCGGCGCAAAGCGCGCCGGTACATCGTCATGCACCGCGAGCGTCCGCCCCACCACATGGGTGCTGGTGCTGCGCGCCCCGCCGTGCATAGTGAGCGTAAAGTCTGCGCTAGGGGCAATGGACCAGCCGAGTAACGAGCTCGAGGGGGCCGCAATACTTAGCCCGATCGGGAACTGCCACGTGCGCGTGGCGCGCTCGCGATTGTCCCAAGCGGCGCGATCGGAAATTTTTGTTGGATACTCACCGTCCCCAATTTGGATAAAGCGCGCCCCCACGTGCGGCGTCACCGTGAGCGTGCCTAGCGAAAAGTCCATTTCCGCTCGGGCATTGAGCCAGTAGCCCGAGAGCGTCACAGAGGCCGTGGCACGCTTAAAGCCCATCGGCAGCGCCATTTCAAGCGCGCTCTTGGCGCGAAACGCGCCAGCACTCGCCAGTAGCCGTGCCCTCTCGGATGCGCGCAGCGCGGCGTAGAGCTGTAGCGCCATAAAGCGCGAACGCTCCGTTGCGGCGAGCCCATCACCGCGGCTCTCGGCGTTTGCATCAAGCACTGTAAAGGCCGCGCCCGCAAGGCCAGCGCCGAGTGCTCGATCTGCGCCTACGCTTACGCCTCTGTCGCGGCGCTGGAAACCGCCACGCATACCACCCGCAACCGCAATGTCTTTGGCACTAGAGAGTCCGCCTTCCGCTCTTGCCCAGAGATGAGAGCCGTGCTCGGGGGTGCTTAGGCGCGGCGCAATCGAATTCGCTGCGCGCGTAGCGGCAGCAAACGTTTGGGCTCTTACGCCCATGAGCGTACTGAGTTGCGCTGCGGAATTGATGATTTCTTCTTTATCATGAACGCTGAGGCTTGGTTCATAGGCAACGTCAAAGAGAAAGTCTTGGTCAATATGCCCGCTCTGCTCCCCTTCACTGCCGCGCTCAAGCGCTTCGCGAAAGTTCTTCGGAATAACGATGTTGGGATAGACCTCGCTGAGCCGATCGAAATCCTCCTCAATTGGGTCAATCACAAAGTTCCCAAAGAGGGAGCCTTCTGGCTGCTCCCAGTAGGTGTTTACTAGGTAAGGAATGCCCGCCGCAGACTCTAGGCGAAGCGCATCCGCCCCACTCCAGCCGCCAACCCAAAACCCGTCTCGCACCATCGACTCGTGGTACTGAAAGCCACCGAGCAACACAATACGGCCGTGCCTGCGCGGCAGTTGCGTAATCAGAAGTTTGGCTACAGGCTCAATGAGCGCAATGGGTGCAATGGGCGAGTTTGGCGCAGAGAGTGCTGTGCTATCGCCCTCGAGAGTGGCCGTGCTGTGCAACGCTTGCAGCGGTGCAGCGGCAGTAGTGCTGCGCTCAGCACGTGGGCTGCTAGCTACAGCGTCAAGCGCCGTGATCAGCGCGCGCTCGTCGTGGCTCACAAGCCGCGCATCCACCACGGTAAGCGAGGTGCCGTCCGCAAAAAAGCGAAATTGGTTGAGCGTCTCTGCGCTTGGGTTCCATCTGAGCGGCATGCCCACATGCAAGAAGCTCCCAGCTGCCAGAGCGAGGCGCTTGCCGAGCAGAAGCGTCGATTGGCCAACCTCGTCGCGCTTAAGATCGTAAAACGCACTACTGCCCAGGGCGAGTCTACCGCCCGAGACAATATAGCCACGCGCGACATCGCGATCGAGTTCGTCCTCGGCTAGCTTGAGCGTCTCCACTACAAAAAGCGTCCCCGGGACATCTTCACGCACGTGAGTGCGCGTTCTCTGAACACTCTGCGTATGAGAGTCGTACGAGCTTTGCTCCTCATAGGAGCCAAGCCGCACGCGCTCGGCCTCAACATCAGGCAGAAATAGCCATGACATTAAGGATGCTTGCCGTAACTCGGTGCGCAGATCCAGCGTGGCAGTGCGAATTTTGCCTTTGACACTCGAACTGCTTTGCTGGAAATCGCCCCAGAGCGTAATACGATCGCGCGCCTCGAGCATCACGTCTTTGGGTAACGTGAGCGTCGTGTCCGTGATTTCCAGCCTCGCAAGGTTACTGAGCGGTGCATAGAGTTTTAGCCCTTTGACGCGCATTTCAGCGTTATCGGCAAAGCGCATCTGGCCATAGTTCGTCAGTGTTTCGTCACTGACGAGCGACTCAAGTCCCGAGATTTCCCCGTAGTTAATAGCGGGCACGCCCAAGCTCATGCGTTTAGCAAAGACGCGCGCAGCCGCGCCAAAGCGAGCGACTTGGTTCATATTGTTGCGACGGCCCACGGTGAGCGCATTCTCAACGCTAAAGCTCCCCGCCTCGACGTTAAGGTCTTCCACATCAAGCGTGCCAAACGCGGCGCGAGCGTTTTCGCCAAGCTGTATGTATTGGTCAAGAGCGCCCGAGCCCAAGCGGAAATCGCCGCGATTCTGTACGCTTGCGCGATCGTAATTGCCGCCTAGCGGCGCGCGATGCGCGAGCGGTAGGTCCACCGCAGACGCCCCGCTCAAATCAACTCGGGCGTTTTCGGCTACGGTGAGCGAGCGCCAAAAAAGGCGCGCCTGCTCGCGCGAGCCAAGAAGCGTTAGGGATGCGCCTTCGGCGAGTGAGACGTTCCCGAGCAGTAACGTGGGGGTGGATGCGTTTTCACTTTGCGCCCTTGCTAATTCCAGTGTGAGATGAGCCCCTTCGGCGATTCGATTTTCTTCGGCGAGCGCAAGCCACGCGCTCCCCTCTCGCGCTGTGAGCGTAAGCGTAAGCGCGGTGTTTGGCGCAAGCGTAAGTGCCTCGAGCGCACTACGATGCGAGTACACCTCACGCCCTCGAATCTCAGTGGGCGCGTACCAGTTGTAGGTCGAGCTTTGCGTCTTCACGTCGCTCACAAAATCATCAATACGAAAGGCACCGCCCTCAACCACGATGGCTCCACCCAAAGCGGTCACGCTCGGGAGTGCGCCCTGTCGCGCTGCACCCATGAGGCCCAACTGTAATGTGCCGCTGGCTAGCGTCAGTGCACCGTTCTCAGCCATGACGCGCGAGAGACCCTGTGAGCGGCCATAGGGCGCAGCCCCCGAGGCGCTCGACATACCAAAAACGGAAAGCGTGGGTCCCTGCGCCTCGCCCACATCGCCCACTACGATCTCTCGGTAGTCCGTGCTTCCAAAACCCACAAAACCCACCGCTCGATCAGCCAAGGTGCTGCCTGCGGCGCTCAGCGTGAGCGTATCCGACCGGTCCTTTGTCAGCGCCCCAAGCGTTCCCAAGCGTTTTTGCGAGGAGGCAATACTCGAAAATGCGAGTGTTGCCTCATCTTGCGCGAGAACAATGTCGTGCGGCCCAGCTGGGAGAGCCGCGAGCAGCGCATCGTGCCTGCCCAGTGAGTCTCTAACGAGAAGGCGCATCCCGTCGCTCGGAAGCAATGGCGTAAAGCGAGCAAGCGCTGCGCTATCCACCTCTAAGGTTGACCCAGTAGCTAACGTTATCCGATCGGGGCGAGCCGTGGGCGAGCTCATAGTCAAGTACCCACCGCGCTCAACCGTAATGGGGACAGCGGCAGCGCTCTCCGTCACAGTGAGCAGCGCTCCTTCGCCAACAGACACCCGCGAAATTTGCGCTTCGAGCGCCTCTAGGCCGAGCGCCTCAAAGTCGAGCGTGGAGCGCGTCAGGTTGAGTTGTAGAGTAGCGTCCTCCAATCCCCTATCAATGCTCAGTAGCGGAGCGCTTTCAGATGCGCTACCTTGAGCTGAGTTACGGTTAACGATCTCTAGGCGAAGGGGCGAGCTTCCCTCAAGTGTCCCAATACGGAGCGCACTCGTCCCAACGAGCGTGATGGGGGAGTTGAGCGAAAGCTCGTTGACTCGCAGTGTGCTGTTTCTAAGCGTCAGTGCCCCGCTCTCTGATTCAGAGCGCAGGTGAGCTGCACGAAAGGCCCCTGCTCTGAGCGTGAGTGCCGCGTCGCTAGCAAGCGTCACGTCGCCAAGCATCGTCGCTTCTCTCGTTGCCGCTCCCTCGACGCCAGGCTCGATTTCCGCCGCGTTTTCGATGCGTAGTGTCTCCGCGCGAAAATCGCCCGCAGCACGCCCCGTTAACGTGAATGCATCAATCAGCGTGCTTGAGTGAAAGGCCGCCGCGCTACCGATGGTGAGCGCAGAAAAGTGCGTCTCGCTACTCGGACGATCAACGACCAGCTCTCGGGCTGTGACAGCGCCCGAGAGGTTAAGCGCTTCAGGACTACTCAGGGTTAGCGCTTCCTTGGCAACGAGGGTGGTGCCGTGCTCAAGATTTAAGCGCCCTGCAGCGAGTGCGGTATTTTGGCGCAACAGAAGCGCACTCGTTTCGCCTTCGAGCGGCGCGGCCAGGCGCAGCGCTGAATTCGCATCCATCGTGAGCGAATTGAGCGAGTGGCTACGCTCTGCCTCAGAGGACCAACCTTCTGTGGATATTCCTGTGAGCGTCAGGAAGCTTTCCTCACTCAAGGCGGCGCGTCCCATATCCAGGTTAGCAAAGAGCCCACCCACCGTGAGGCTTGCATGCTTGAGCTCTAACGAGCCAAGGTGCTCGCCCTCAATGCTATCGACGATGCGAGCATCGGCCTCTACCGCCGCATCGCGCAAGCGCAGCGCCGTGCTTGTGATCGTGTAGTCGCGTCCATAGCGAGTCTCTGGGCTAAACTGCACGGATACTGGCTCCTCAGCGCTCCCCGCAATCGTGACCTCCCGCATGCTGATGTGAGAAATTTTCCCGTTCGTTTCAATGAAGGCGGCGCTTGGCCCATTCGGCCGACTGCTAAAGCTCGCCGACTGTATATGACTGCCTTTGCCGAGCTTAAGTAAGCTCACCTCGACGCCCCCATTGGCAATCTGTAACCAACTCTCCTCGCCCATGATGAGCGTTGTGACCCGATTTCCGCTCCCGATGCCAAGCTTGGCATTTTCAACCGTCACGCGCTCGGCGTCAGTCCCCGATTCGAGCGTCAAACTCATGCGCAGATCGATGGGAAGATGCGATGGGTCATGCGCCACCGATGAGGGGTGGGGGCTCACGCGAATATCGCCAAGCTTGCCCATGGCAGTAAGCGACGGGAAGCGGTACAGATCGAGCCGAGCGGGCGTTGTGCGCACTTCAATGTCGAGCGCTGGGTACTCGCCCCGATTGCCACGAATGTCACTAGAGTCGGAAAGCAGCCAATAACGCGCGGATAGGAGCTCCATGAACGGCTCATATTGATCGAAATTGCCGTAGCGAATGCCGCCCGTTGAGATCGCGTGCTCAAACGCTTCCGATATATTTCCCGCGCGCGTCTCTGGTGTACTCGCAAGCCAATCCTCTTCATCGGTGATCACCACGCTAGGGGCCGCGTAAAAATTCAGTGTTTCGGCACTCGATCCTGCGGCCCCCATCAAAAAAAGCGCCGCTAGCGTGGCCGCCGTCACACTTCGTAGCCGCATCGTCTCAGAAGGCACAAAACGCCCTCGAGGCAGGTGTTTGCCAATATTTTTACGCATGGGTCTTTAAATAATTGAGTTGAATATGAGCGTGTGGCCAGAGTCGGTCAAGGCGCGCCGCAAAACCCCATGGTCATAAGGGTAATGCGGGCTAACTAGTATTTATTGGCCATTTTTGTGATTTTTCGATAATAGTTGAAATCCTAACTATTGTCGAGAAAATATCGACAAAAAATATTTGCGCTTGTGTATTTTCCTGCTCTTCCCTCCCTATGGGACGTAGCCCTTGGCTTACGAGCGCAATGCAGCGGCGAGATGCAGAAAAATAAGATCAGTTATTGATCCGAAAAGCCAAACTGCGTATAATGCATTGACATCAGTGAATGCTGAGTGCTGTGCGGATTGCATCCGCTCGGATGCCTCGTCTGCCATGGTCTGCCGCGCAAACGTTGCGAGTAACGCGAATATTAGGAGTCAATGAGATGCCCGTAGAAATCCTCGTCCACCGCCAAAAAGCGGCGGAGTCCACCACACTAGAAGCGGCCTTTGGCCTGATGGAGGGGCTGAGTGCCCCAGAGTTGCAAAGTCCCAGCAGTGCGGCGCGCTTCTCCGAGCCTCTCACGAAGCTCGAAACCCCCATCTATATCGTGCACCCTGAGCGCAGCATTCGTGGTATGGCGCTTGGCTATGTCGCTCAAGAAGACGCTTATCAGATCACCTGCATGTTCCCATCGGCCCCAGATGACTGGCAGCTCGTGCTGGAATTTGCCGCTGCGCTCGCTGTGCACCTCGAGAGCCGCATCACCATCCTCAGTAGCAGCGAAGCGGGGACGACAACGCGCGAGACGTTTGCTGCTGAAGAGGTGCAGAAATTTGACTGGCGCGCCGATGTGCTCATGGGGCTAAAAGCCATGCGTGAGGCCTTTGATGATGACGATATTCACGGCGCACCGCTCACGCTCCCTGGGCTCTATCGAGACATGAACATTACCGAAGAGGCGTTTGCCGAAATTGAAAACGCCACTGACCCCATCGCCGCTTGGGGCGCTTGGACGCGCGCAGCACAGTACCCTGATGCGCTCATTTCAGAGCCGCGTTTTTACCGCAGCACGGGTGACGGCCGTGTGGTAGGCGTCTATCTGGTGGCAGCTGACGTTGCGGTGGTACTCCCACGGAAGATGCCGCACCTGCCCACCAAATTCATGGCCTCTAAAGAGCTCGCTGGTGAAAAAATTACTTGGAAAGTGATGGTGGTCTCTGAGCTCTCGCCCACTGCTGAGCACGTTGAAGCGAGCTTAGCGGACTTCATGGCCGTGGTGCCCGAGGCGCATTTCCGTGAGCTCGATGCGTTTGACTCTATCCTAGAGGCGCTCCCAGCGCAGACGCTTCTGAGCTACGGGCGTCTTGCCGCGGAGCGTGCCACAAAAGAGCAGACCTTAAGCTAAAGCGTGACTCGTAGGGCTACGCTCGCGTTGGCGTTCGAACGTAGCCCTCAATCACACTTTGAAAACGCCCTTTTCTTTGCATCTCTTCGAGCTTTGCTAGAAGCGGCGACTCACATCGAACATCAACCGATGCTCATTGCGACCATAGCTACCAAAGCCCCAACGATAAGCGCCTATGAGTCGCCATGCGTCGAGCTCAGCAGCAATCGAAAAGGTCGTATCAGCAGTAAGTCGCGGCGCGAAGGAGCTTTGAATGCGATCGTGCGCCTTCAAAGTACGCCCTACCACATGGGTACTTGTGCTTCGGTCGCCAACCTGTGGCGTCACCGTAAAGTCAAATGTTGGCTGAATTTTCCAGCCGTTGCGTAAAGCATAATTTCCAGTAAATGAAACCCCTATCGGGAACTGCCATGTATGGGTAGACGCTTTGCGGTTGATCCAAGCCTCTTCCCCGCGAATCTTCGTTGCGAATTTTGTTTCTCCGATCTCTACCCAGCGTGCGCCGGTGTGCGGTGTCACGCGTAGCGAATCAACACTAAAGTCTTTCTCTGCGCGCGCGTTGAGCCAGTAGCCACGCATATTCAGATCCGCGCTAGCGCTTTGCCAGCCCATAGAGAGTGGCATGGTAAGTTCTGCTCGGGTAGAAAAGAGCCCAGCGCTTGCTAAGAGCCTCACATCATCACTAGCACGCACCGCGGCATAGAGCTGAAGCGCCATCATGCGTGTGTTGCCGCTTGCACTAAGCCCATCGCCACGCGAGTGTACGCTGGAATCAATCGCAGAAAGAGCAACGCCCGCGTAGCCAGTTCCAAACGATCGATCGGCGCCCATCGTCACGCCGCCTGAGCGCTCTCGATAGCCACCCGACATTGCACCTGCAGCGGGGATACTGTGTGCGCCATATTGCCCAGCTTCGGTCGTAACCCATAACCCACTCGAATGCTCTGGTAGGCTGAGTCGCGCATCGATGCGCTCAGAGAGGCGGGTTCCCGCTGCCAATACCTGCGTGCGCAGGCCGAGCAACGTAAGAAGTTGTGCCGCGGAGTTGATCAGCTTTTCCTTATCGCTAATACTGAGAGCAGGATCGCGCCCGATCGCATTCAGGAAATCTGCGTCCACGCCGCCCTCACCCTCCTGCTCAAGCGCTGTGCGGAAGTTCTTCGGGATGACGATATTGGGATAGACCTCGTCGATCCGCTCGAAATTCTCGCCCTCCATATCGACGACAAAACGCCCGGTCTCCGAGTCTGCTGGTTGCTCCCAGTAAGTATTGAGAATGAGCGGCAGTCCTGCAGTGGACGTCATAGAGAGCGCGTCCTCTCCACTCCAGCCGCCTACCCAGTGCCCACTTTCTACCATACCCTCACTAGGCTTGAAGCCATCAATGAGCACGAGGCGTCCATGCGTTTGCGGGAGGCTCTTCACAAGTAGCCGTGCACCAGGTGCAACATGCACAATCGGCGCATCGCTTGCGGCTGCACGAAGCACGCGCTCGTGAGTGTTCGGCGCGCTTAACATGCGAATTGCTGAAATGAGCGGCGTTTCATCCTCGGCAAGTAAGGCTCCGTCGACGACGGTGAGTGTATTCTCAGCGAAACGTAAAGGCGTCGTATCGTCGAGCACATTAGATATTCGCTCCGAATTATCCGCCACAATGAGCTGGGACGCCTCACCGAGTCTGAGTCGCTTTCCCAACACAAGGGTTGAGCTGCCTAAGCCATCCTTCTCTATTTGGTAAAAGCTCGTTTCTCCCAAGCGCAGCAGCCCTCCCATGACGGTGTAGACCGATGAGGCCTCAGAGAGAGAATCCTCCTCTAACTCAAGCTCTCCTCCTACTACCACATATAGACCAAGATCGTTGCGATTGGTTGTGAGTCGCTCGCTCACCCAATGGCCCATTTGCCAGATACCGGGACGCATGTTGAGCTCATCGTTGAACCTGAAGGCGATGGTTGGCGCACGCACTTCCCCTTGCACACCGTCGAAAGAGAGCGAGCCGTCCGCGTGCAACGTAATACTGTCACGCACAGCGAGCACATCTGCAGCGCTCATTTTCCAGTACGTAGGATTTCGCACGATGAGTTTGGAGAGGTTTTCGAGTCGGCCCACCGATTCAATGCCCCCCACGTCGAGCGTGACCCCATCCTCAAAGACCATAGTTCCTGTATTGTTGAGGCTGTCGTAGCCAGAAAGTCTGATCTGGCGAATGCCACTGATCAAACCTGTGTTTACAAGCCTTTGAGCGTCGAGTTCCTCGGTGTGCAACACATTTGAATTTTTGACCTCATTTACCTCTTGGAAGGTGGCAATGTCGGCAACACCGCTATTGCTCAGACTGGTATTGGGACCCATTACGCCGATGTGGGCTTCAGTACCGTAGTCAAGAGTAAGACGGCCAGAGGGCTCTTCACTGATGGGAAGGAAGCTGTCGGCAAAAAGCTTCCCGCCCGAGATATGCATGTCTCTAGCTAACAAGGTTTCAAAATGCGATTCTGCACTCGGAGCGCGTTGCTCAAATTGTTCAAACACGCCCTTCTTTAGGCGCAATATTCCGCGGTTTTCAGCTCTTACAGTCGCATAAGGAGTACTTTGGTCAGGCGGGGGACGGCGCTCAATGCGCGGCTTAAACATTTCAAAGCCGCGTAAATCAGCCTCGGCATTCTCACCTACGACGAGGTTCATCACCGAAATGGTAGTTCCATTTGGGTTGCCATCCAAGCGAAACGTTGCCCCATCACCGAGCGTGATTTTGTGTAGATACAGCTGTTGCGCGCTCTGTTGCAGCGAGTCGTAGTGAACCGTAAGGCTTGAGCCGGGCCCAAGGATAGTTTCCTCTGCTAGAGGACTAGCCTCCTGCGCTTGCGGCGCCGCCATCTCGAGTGTTAGCTTTGCCCTGGGCAGAAGCGTGAGCGTTTTTAGCCCGCTGCGTGAGAGGACTGCACTCGTGTAAGTTGTGCGCACAGTTTCCAATTCGGAGCGCACCGAGAAGCGATCAATGTGGAAGTCTCCGGCTTCCACAATTAAGTGACCATTGTCAACGGATAATGCACCGAGCGTGCCTTGTCGCGTCGCAGTGAGCCCCGCGAGTCCTAGACGTAGCGAAGCGCCTTCGATCAAGTTGATTTGACCCCCACCGCGCAACAGATCACCCTCACTTTGGCGACCATAGATCGAGAGAACGAGACCGTTGCCCACGGTAATCGTCTCTGCATTTGTGTCGGCAAAACCCAGTGCGTGGGAAAAGTCAGAGAGTCCCGCCGCTCCAAGCGTGAGCTGCGTTTGCTGCTCGGTATCCAAAGAGCCAAATGTTCCTATCCCGCGAGTCATACCGGAGCCGAGCATGGAGAGCCGCAAATCGATTTCATCAGCAAAGACCACCTCGCTTGGACCTTCTAGCCCGATAGCAAACTCTTTTGCCCATTGGGCATCACGCTCAGGATTGTCACTAACAACAAGGCGAGTGTTTGCTCCCGTCCAGCGCGGTTGCCGCGCTGCGCCTAATTGCCAAGCCGAAAATGGCGTAATCAACGTACTGAAGTTACGCATTTCGACGCTCGTTGCGTCAAGCTGCTCGCCCTGCCAATTGAGCGTACTGTGCTCGCCCACCACGACGCGCTCGGGAGTTAGTTTTGTCGACGCACTCAAAAAACTCCCGTTATTTAGGGCGAGTTCGGTAATGTGGCTACCGATCTCGCTCTCAAGTAAGGTAGAGGTTGCGCGAACACGACTACGCTCAAGCGCCAACTGAAATGGTTGCGATTGCGTCCGTAAAGAAATGGGTAGCGGCTCATCCGCGATATTGTCCCAGACGCGGATTTGCGCCACCTCAGCTGGATTGGGTTGCACATAGGTGAGTTCTTCGGCGTTGAGCGAGGCACTCCCATGCATATCAATTGCGCTACCGTTACTGGCGTAAAGTGTATGGGCAACAAACTTTCCGCCACTCAAGCGCAAACTTCCTATGTAACTCTCAAAATAGACATCACCGAGCTTAATTGGCTGCGCAGTTGACGAGCGGATATCCGAACCGTAGCCAATGCTTGTGCGACGAGCTTCTAGCTGACCACTCACTTCTAGTGATTGGCGAGCAAGCGTTAGCTGCCCTAGTGTGAGTGCACCGTGAATGTGAGCCGGTGACGCTTCCAGCAGTGAGAGAGCCGAAAAATGTAAGTGACTCTCCGCTTCCATAGCGATGTAGTAGCCCTCATAGTTGCCATCGTAATGAGCCGAGCCTGAGGTAAAAATGATATCGCCCATCAGCGCCGTATTGGCAGCCAAGGAGAGTTGCTCAGGTTTAAGTGTCGTGAGCGAGACGAGGCGCAATTTGTTTGGCGTTTGTTGAGTGCCTGCCTCAAGCCTGATGCGTGACGCCGCATCAATATCAAGGCGATCAATGCTAGATATATTGCTTCCAGAATTACCGTTCACAGACAATTCAAGACTGCTTGCGCCGCGTAGCGTCACTTTGTCTAACAGGCCTGGATAGCTATGGAGGTGGCTGTTCTCTAGCTCAAGCACCATATCTTCACTATATGAGCTCAGTCGCGCATTGAGGGTGAGGTTGGCATTTTTCAAAGTCAATTTCTGCGCTCTGAGCGCATCCGGCGCCACGCTCTCATCGCTTGGAGAAACAGTCACTGAAATGGGAGTTAGATTCTCTGAGGCAACGGTGATGTGATTGAAGCGCAACGAGGAGAACTGTGCATTGCCTCTAATAAACGCGCGCGTTATGCCATTTTTCTCATTGGGGTCATAACCACACAAAGCTGTTTGCACATTCACCCCTGACTGGGTGTGTAGGACCATAATGTCTTCTACCTGGCTGCTGCCCGACATACGCGCGTTATCACCTAGCACAAGGTTGGTTGCTTGCAGGCGAACATAGGGCTCTGTGCGCAGTTGAGCCTGCTCTAGCTTTAATGCACCAAAACGAATGTATTCTCCATCAAGCGTAACGCTTGGTGTGTCATGGCTTTGCGCATCGCCCACGACCGTCAAAGCGCCGATACGAGCTGGCGTGCGCCACCAGTGAGAGGCACCGTCAGTCAGGTCGACATCCATGGTAAGCGTGAGCGCTGGGGCACTAGCGCCGCCAACAACAATATGGAGCGTTGGCAACGCTGGCGGCGTATTAGTGATTAGACTGATATTCCCACTCTCAGCAACTACCCAGTAAGCGGCATCCAAACTTTCTGCTAGGGCTTCTTCGGTTTGCACAATGCGTAGCCGCCCCTCTTGCGCAAGCGCACGCACCGCTTCTGGCAATGACGGTGCGTTCTCGCTTGTTTGAGCAAGCATCACGGCATAACGCGCAGGTTGAACGAAGTTTTGCGCGCCTAGCGACTCCTCGGCGGCCGAGGTCTGCGCTAGGCTCAGGGAGGTTAGTGCAGTAAGCACAGCGCAACAAAGTCGCCGAGGGCGCGCATGAAGCGCGTGCTTATCAAACTGAGTATGGTGGACGGGTTTCAGCATCGAACGAACCCCTTGCGGTCGTGGTCGTAAACAATCCTTGGCTCTGATAGAGGGAACGTCTGTCGGCAAGGATCTTGGTCTTAAAACACATCATGCACGAGGGCTTTCAGAGCCTGACAGATTCTTAGTAAGAATTTTGACTTTTATTTCTTTTTTGCTTAATGTAAATCAAGTTAATTAGTTGTATGACAACGATTTCGGTAAGTTTACAGTATCGTTTTATTTCGTTTTTATTCTAAAAATACTAATAAAATTCAACAATATACAAAAATAAAACGAAATATGAGACGCTCGTTGATAGGAATAACGTATCAACAATAAATATTGTTGCGATATTAGTAATTAGTTCGGATTTTAATGTTGATATCGCTGGAGCCGGCCTTGAGCCGCACGACGGGCAAGTTATCGATAACGAAAGCCCGCCATAGCATCGGACATCCATGGCGGGCTTTGGCAAGTGGTGCGCTAGCGCCCCAAGGCACTCGCAACACTTTACGCTCAACTAGTCTTTCTTATTGCGGTTACCGAAGAAGAATGACTTTTGCACACTAGCGGTGCGCGCGGTGAAGACGTCGTTCGTGAGTTGATCCGTGAGTGCTTCGGCGCTACGGATGAGCCCAATGTTGAACGCATCGAGCTTTTCTTGCGCGGCCTTGGGATTGGTTTTGAGCACCTTGAGGTAGTCCGCCTCAAAGACCTTCATCTTTTCCGCGGCGTCCTTCTCCCAAGCGGCATAGGCCTTCTGCACAATGGGTGCGAGGTTTGTGTAGTCCGTCATCACAAGCGTCTGCAGCTTACGGTACTTCCAGTAGGCCGAGGTGTTGTCTGCGTGATCAGTCCCCTGCTGATACTCTTCGGGAACTTTCGAGAGTCCCGAGTAAAACGGCACGTAGCAGGAGAGCGCAGACATACCCATCGCTAAGTACGTGACTTCACCGATGCTCTTGGGGAGCTCTGTGCGAATCTGCATCACGTGAGACTCATAGGTGCGGAACACTGAAATCGGGCGATACGGCGAGTCGGTCCCGAGCGCTTTGGCATAGGGATCAAACGCCTCACCCTGGTAGTGATTGCGCATGCTCGCTTTCATATCCTCTAGCGTCACTTTGTGCTCTGGCGTCATAAAGACGGGGAAGCTGCGACCCGCGGCAATATCCTGCTTGGTGCTCGGGTTGAGCATGCGCTGGATTTGCCAGACACGCGGGTCGTTGTAGACACGGTCGCGCTCATCGTCACGGGTGTAGGCCTTGGCGAAATTAAAGGCGCCCTCTTCCGGCTTATAAAATCCGTGCTCGCGCGCAAAGCTCACGAGCGTCTTCGAGGCCATGAAATTGGGGTTGCCCTCTTCATAGGCCTGCAAACGTCCTTGATTGCCGGTAGCAAAGTATTGCGCGTGCGGGATGCGCTGTGCTAGCCACTGGTGGCCCGTGCCGGTCTCAAAATACCAAAGCTCGTTGGCATCGACAAACACGACACCAAAACCTTCGCCCGCGCCCTTCTCTTCGACAATCTTCCCGAGCAGCGCCACACCTTCACGCGCGGTCTTTGCGCGCGGAAGAATCACGTCAGGGATGTCGTCCTCCGTGATACCCGTTTCCTCGACATACGGGTCGAACTTAAGGATCGCATCGCTTGCGTAAATGGTTTCTGTTCCAGAGAGTCCCACACCCGCTTCGTTCCAACCCACGGCACCGTGAAGCTGCGTCTTCCAGTTGGGCACGGTCGTATAGCGCATACCCGTTTCAGGGAGCGGATACTCAAACTTGTTGGCTCCCTGGTGATCCGCCGAGCGATGCATGCCCTTTTGATTTTTCACCGCAGGGTGAATCACAAAGTGCTGCGCCTTAAGCGCGCTGCTGTCCGCTGAACGGGCAATCAGGAAAGACCCATCGGCCGTTGCAGCACGGTCAACGAGAAGCGTTGTGCAGGCGAGCGCGCTCCCTGCGAGTGAGAGAGAAATAGCGGTAGACAAAAGCAGTTTTTTGAACATAGGCGTTCTCATCATTGCGTTTTTGGGTGGTCAATGGTCCTCAAACGCCGAGTCGCCCCACCCGTGAACATCGTGCCACTTGTGCGGCACGCTTCACGACGACCCGACGCTAGGGCAACGAAAGGGTCGTTGCCGCTGCGGCCGTTTCGCTCTAAGCGCGACGGTCAGCATCAGTCTAGGCCGAAAGTATCAAAAATGTGAGCAAACTAAGGGAAAATGCCTAGGTAATTTGCTTTATTCTCGCGCCGCGAAAAGCTTCTGGGAAAAAAAGCGCCTGCGCCAAGGCAGAAAAAAAGCAACTCGCTCTGTGCTTAGAGTGAGTTGCTGCTTACCTGAACTCCCGAAAAACAGATCCCTAGCAGTATCAAACTCTTGATGCCAATCAA
>OOBP01000208.1_pt1 | contig 67099 bp, 62 predicted proteins | sample 1671681 | NCBI WGS metagenome assembly OOBP01 (sample SAMN06348181, study PRJEB24527) | human gut metagenome
CGGGCATGCCAGCGCTTTGGCTTAGCGCTGCGGTTTCGTCTGCGCCCTGCCTTCGTCTCCCAGCCCACGGCCTCTGTGCTTCCTGTCAGCTTTCGGCAATTTCAACAAAAAATTTTGCAAAACCTATTGAAAAGGGCAAAAAGACCCGGTATAATAGAAAGGAAACGGACGAGAGAGCGGTTTGTCCCCCTGCGGGGGAATCAAAATAAGGAGGCTATCACCATGTCCAGCAGGATTTTTCAGAGCGTTGTCTTACAGATGAAGGACAGCACGGAGAGAGCCATCGGCGTGATCGATTCTGAGGGAACGGTGGTGGCCTGCAATGAGCTGAGCTGCATCGGGGAGCACTGGCCGGGCGCCGTGGAGGCGGTCAACAGGGGCGAGGGAGACGCGGTCCGCTTTGACGGGCGCACCTTCAAGGCCCTGGCCGGCTGGGGGGCCCAGTTCGACTATGCCGCCTTTGTCAAGGGTGAGGACTCCGAGGCGCAGATGCTCTGCGCCATGGCCACGGTGGCGCTGAACGGCGCCAAGACCTACTATGAGGAGAAGCACGACAAGGCCACCTTTGTCAAGAACATCATCTCCGACAACATTCTGCTGGGGGACATCTATGTCCGCGCCAAGGAGCTGCACTTTGTCTCCGAGGCGCCCCGGGCGGTGTTCCTGATCCGCCAGGTGGAGACCAGCGATCCCGCCCTCATTGACGTGGTGCATACCCTGTTCCCCGACAAGCAGGTGGACTTCGTCCTCTCGATCAGCGAGACTGACGTGGCCCTCATCAAGCAGCTCTCTGAGGGGGCGGAGCCCCGGGAGCTCTATAAGATCGCCAAGCAGATCGAGGAGAAGATCACCGAGGAGCTCCATGTGCGGGTGGTCATCGGCATCGGCACCATCGTGGGCCACATCCGGGAGTTGGCCCGGGCTTACAAGGAGGCGGGGATTGCCATCGACGTGGGCCGGGTGTTCGACACGGAGAAGAGCATCATCAATTACGAGAATCTGGGTATCGGCCGGCTGATCTACCAGTTGCCCACCACCCTGTGCGAGATGTTCCTCCAAGAGGTGTTTAAGAAGAACCCCATCGACGCCCTGGACCAGGAGACCCTGTTCACCATCAACAAGTTCTTTGAGAACAACCTGAACGTATCCGAGACGGCCCGGAAGCTCTTTGTCCACCGGAACACCCTGGTGTACCGCCTGGAGAAGATCAAGAAGCTTACCGGACTGGATCTGCGGGAGTTTGACGACGCCATCACCTTCAAGGTGGCGCTGATGGTCAAGAAGTACCTGATCTCCCGGGGCATCGACAACTGAGTGCACTGCCAGCAGGGGCGCCGGAGACGGCGTCCCTGCTGGCAGTGGGCATTTCTTTCGAATACGATAAATGAGGTAACCGAGCGTGATACGGCTTATTGACATTCAAAAGTCCTACGACAACGGGACAAAGGCCCTGAAGGGGGTCAACCTGCGCATCGACGACGGGGAATTTGTCTTTCTGGTGGGCCCTTCCGGCTCCGGAAAGTCTACGATTCTGAAGCTCATCACCGCCGAAATCGCGCCCACCGGCGGGCGGCTGATGGTCAACGGCTACAATCTGAACAACATCCGGCCCCGGCAGGTGCCCTACATGCGGCGCACCCTGGGGGTCATCTTCCAGGATTTCCGGCTCATTGAGAAAAAGACGGTGCGGGAGAACCTGACCTTTGCCATGCGGGCGGTGGGGGCCTCCCCCCGGGAGATCCGCAAGCGTGTGCCCTACGTACTGGAGCTGGTGGGCCTGGACCAGAAGGGAGACCGCAAGCCCAACCAGCTCTCCGGCGGCGAGCAGCAGCGGGTGGCCATCGCCCGCGCCCTGGTGAACAACCCCCAGATGATCATCGCCGACGAGCCCACCGGCAATCTGGACCCCATGCGCTCCCTGGAGATCATGATGCTGCTGGAGCGCATCAACGAGCTGGGCACCACCGTGCTGGTGGTCACCCACGCGAAGGAACTGGTCAACCGCTTCTCCAAGCGGGTGGTGGCCATTGAGAACGGCAGGATCATCAGCGACGAGACGGGCGGGTATTACAACAATGAGACAACGATATGATTTCGGCTATTTCATCTCCGAGGGCTTCCACAGCATCTTCACTCACGGCTTTATGTCCTTCGCCGCGGTTTGCATGATTATCTGCTGCCTGCTCATCATGGGCTCCTTTACCCTGGTGGCGGTGAATGCGGAGAACATGTTCAGCGATCTGGAGGCCGAGAACCAATTCACGGCGTACATCGACGAGAGCCTCACCCAGGAGGAGGCCAAAGCCCTCCAGGACGACATCGAGGCGGTGCCCAACGTGGCCCGGGCGGAATTCATGACCAAGGAGCAGGCCCAAGAGGAGTTTGAGGCCGATTATGAGGGCAACGAGCTGTTTGACGGCCTGCCCTCCGATGTGTACCGGGACCGGTTCCACGTCTATCTGGACGACATCAGCAAGCTGACTGAGACAGAGAACGCGGTAAAAGAGGTAACCGGCGTGGCCAAGACTAAATCAGCCCCCGAGATCGCCGAGGGCTTCACCGTCATCCGCAACATCGCCGGGGCGGTGGCCGTGATCCTGGTGGTGATCCTGCTGGCGGTGAGCCTGTTCATTATCGCCAACACCATCAAGCTGGCCACCTTCAACCGGCGGGAGGAGATCGCCATCATGAAGATGTGCGGCGCCACCAACGCCTTTGTCCGCTGGCCCTTCGTCTTTGAGGGCCTGATCCTGGGGCTGGTGGGTGCGGTGGTGGCCTTCTTCCTCCAGTGGGGCATCTATGTGCTGGTGGGCAGCGCCATCAGCGGCTCGGACACCATCTCCTTGATCACCGTGCTGCCCTTCCAGCCCATGGCTTTGCGGGTGCTGGGCGTGTTCGTCCTCACCGGCTTCGTCATCGGCGCGGGCGGCTCGGTGCTGGCCATCCGCAAGTTCCTGCAGGTATAACGGCAGCGGCAAAAGGAGGCTTCCATGGCGTTTGACAGATCCCTTCGGCGGGCGGCCTGCGTTCTGCTGACGGCCGCGCTGCTGGTTCCCGCCTGGGGCGGGCTGGCCCGGCAGGTGCGGGCGGCGGCCCAGAGCGAGATCGACGCGCTGAAGGCCGAGCAGGCGGAGAGCCAGGTCCGGCAGGAGGAGCTGAAAGAGCAGTTGGCCGGCGTGAAAGAGGACCAGGCGGCCGCCCAGCAGAAGCGGCAGCTCCTACAGCAGCAGTTAGAGGCAATCAATGCCGAGCTGGACAGCATCAACGCGCAGATCTCCTACTATGACGGGGAGATCGCCCGGAAAGAGGCGGAGCGCAGGGAGGCGGAGGCCAAAGAGCAGGCCCAGTATGAGCGGTTCTGCGAGCGGGTGCGCGCCATGGAGGAAGAGGGGACGGTGTCCTACTGGTCCATCCTCTTTAACGCCGAGGACTTCTCCGACCTGCTGGACCGTCTGGCCGATGTGGACGCGGTGATGGACTACGACAACCAGGTCATGGAGGAGCTGACCGCGGCCCGGCAGGAGCTGGAGCGGCTTCAGGCGGAGCTGGAGAGCGCCCGCGCGGAGGAGCAGGCGGCCAGGGAGCAGCAGGAGGCCAAGAGGGCGGAGCAGCAGGCCAAGGTGGCGCAGGCCCAGAAGCTGCTGGACCAGATCAACGCCGATGTGGCGGAGGTCAACCGGCAGTTGGACACAGAGAACGCGGAGTGGGCCGCCATCGGGGCGGACATCGCCCGGAAGCAGAAGGAGCTGGAGGAGCAGCGGAAGCAGAACAACGTCCAGCTCCCGCCTACCGGCGACGGCTGGCTGTGGCCCCTGCCTGCGTCCAATTTGAAGCTGACCTCGGCCTTCGGCTACCGGATGCACCCGGTGGATCACGTGCCAAACAGCCACACCGGCATTGACGTGGCCGCCTCCACCGGCGTCCCCATCTACGCGGCCAGGGGCGGACAGGTCATTATGTCGGAGTATGGCGCCGGCGCCAACTGGTCCTACGGCAACTTCGTGGTCATCGACCACGGGGACGGCACCACCACCCTCTACGCCCACATGTCCTCGCGGGCGGTGAGCGAGGGGCAGATGGTGTCCCAGGGGCAGACCATCGGCGCCGTGGGCGACACCGGCAATACGTCGGGCCCCCACCTCCACTATGAGGTGCGGCGGAACGGCCAGCGGACAGACCCCGAGGCATATTATCCCAATCTTCCCTTCATTCGGGCCTATAATTGGTAATGGAACGGACATAAAAGGAGCGGCAACGTGGCAAAGAAGCAGAGTCAGAAAAAGAGACCCCAGAAGCAGAAAATCGAGTGGCGCCGGGTGTTTGTGGCCGGGCTGGCCGTGGTGATGGCCCTCCTCCTGCTGCTGCCCATGATCAGCATGATCGCCGGCGGCGTGGGCGCGGTGACGCAGAGCGAGATCGACGCGCTGAAGGAGGAGCAGCGGGAGAGCCAGGTCAAGCAGCAGGAGTTGAAGAACCAGCTGGCCGACGTGAAGGAGGACCAGGCTGCCGCCCAGCAGAGGCGGCAGCTCCTGCAGCAGCAGTTGGAGGCCATCAATGCCGAGCTGGACAGCATCAACGCGCAGATCTCCTACTACGACCAGGAAATCGCCCAGAAAGAGGCGGAGCGCAGGGAGGCAGAGGCCAAAGAGCAGGCCCAGTATGAGCTGTTCTGCGAGCGGGTGCGCGCCATGGAGGAGGAGGGGACGGTATCCTATTGGTCCATCCTCTTCAACGCCGAGAACTTCTCCGACATGCTGGATCGCCTGGCGGACATTGACGCGGTGATGGACTACGACAACCAGGTCATGGAGGAGCTGACCGCGGCCCGGCAGGAGCTGGAGCGGCTTCAGGCGGAGCTGGAGAGCGCCCGTGCGGAGGAGCAGGCGGCCAAGGACCAGCAGGAGGCCAAGAAGGCAGAGCAGCAGGCCAAGGTGGCGGAGGCCCAGAAGCTGCTGGACCAGATCAATGCCGACGCGGCGGAGCTCAACCGCCAGCTGGACGACGAGATGGAGGGCGCGGCGGAGATCCAGGCGGAGATCGCCCGGAAGCAGAAGCAACTGGAGGAGGAGCGCCGGCAAAACAATGTCACCATCGACTCGGAGACCAACTACCTGTGGCCGCTGCCCGGCTACTACCGGCTGACCTCCCTGTTCGGCTACCGCATTCACCCCATCACCGGCAAGGCCCACAGCCATACCGGCATCGACATCCCCGCCCCTGGCGGCACCCCCATTCAGGCCTGCAAGAGCGGACAGGTGGTCACCTCCGCCTACCACTACTCCTACGGCAATTACGTGGTCATCGACCACGGCAACGGTAACTCCACCCTCTACGCCCACATGAGCTCCCGGGCGGTGAGCGAGGGGCAGATGGTGTCCCAGGGCCAGACCATCGGCTATGTGGGCACCACCGGCAGCTCCACGGGCAACCACCTGCACCTGGAGGTGCGGGACAACTACACCCGTGTGGACCCGGAGAGCAAGTTCCCCAGCCTGAGCCTGACCCACCCTTGGTAATGTCCGGATAGCGGCAGGGCCGCGTTGCTGTGGAAATTCCGCCCGCTGTGCGCGGGCAAGGCCCAGAGGCGGGCGGAGGCATCGGCCTCCGCCCGCGCTGGTTTTTCTGGAAAGGATCTGATCCCGTGCGAAAGAAACGTTTTTCCCTGGCCCAGCTTCTGCTGGCCATTGCACTCACCGCCGCTGCCGTGCTGGGCTGCGGACTCCTGGCCGTCCGTGCCTGGATGGGGGAGGGTGGGCGTTCCCTGGTGGAGGGGCTGCGGCTGGTCAACACCCTCTTTGTGGGGGAATATGACGAGACAGAGGTGGTGGACGCCGCCCTGGAGGGCATGGTGTCCGGCCTGGGCGACCGCTGGAGCTACTACCTGACGGCTGATGAGCTGGAGGCCCAGAACCAGCGCCGCACCAACCAGTATGTGGGGGTTGGGATTACCGTCAACTACACACGGGAGGAGGGACTCTATATCCTCGGAGTGGAGGCCGGGGGCCCCGCCGAGGCGGCTGGATTGGAAGCCGGGGAGGTCATTACCGCTGTGGACGGCGTCTCCCTGGCGGGAGAGGCACGCTATGAGGGCGCGAATCTTATCCAGGGGGAGGCGGGCACCACCGTCACCCTGGAGGTGCTGGGGGAGGACGGGGCGGCCCGCACCGTGGAGGTGGAGCGGGCCGAGCTGAAGAACGACCCGGTGGAGAGCCGGATGCTGGAGGGAAAGGTGGGCTATGTGCGCCTGCTCAACTTCTACGACCACAGCGCCCAGCGGCTGGAGGAGGCCGTCACCCAGCTCCGGGAGCAGGGGGCGGAGGCGCTGGTCTTTGACATGCGGAACAACGGCGGCGGCTACCTGAGCCAGCTCACCGACATGCTGGACTTCCTGCTGCCCGAGGGCCCCATCTTCATCAGCCGCGACCGGGCGGGCCATGAGGAGATCACCAACTCCGACGCGGACTGTGTGGAACTGCCCATGGCGGTGCTGGTCAACGCCGACACCTACTCCGCCGCCGAGTTTTTCGCCGCCGAGCTCCAGGAGCAGGGCGCGGCGGTGATCGTAGGGGAGCCCACCAGCGGCAAGGGCTACTCCCAGCAGACCTTCCCTCTGCCCCACGGCGGCGCCGTGGCCATCTCCACCGGCGCCTACTTCACCGGAAGTGGCGCCTCCCTTATCGGCACCGGCCTGACCCTGGACGCGGAGGTATACAACACCGGAGCGGAGGATACTCAATTGGCCGCCGCGCTGGAATTGCTGAAAATCCGGTAAAAAAGTCTTGACTGTAAACCCACTTGATACCCTACCGTGGAGACAAGGAGGCGAGCAGAATGACGATCGGTGAGCTGGAGACCAGCTTGGGCATGACCCGCGCCAACATTCGCTTTTAGGGAAGGGATAAAACCCCACCGGCTTCGCCGGTGGGGTTCAGTCTTTGGCAAAAGTCGTTAGATCCAACGTGAAAGGGAACCCGGATGGTTCATCTCCGCATCAGGAGCCGCAGCAAGCGGCGGTCGTGCTCTGAATCGCCCTGCGGAGCGCTTTGCCCCTCTGCCGCCCGGCGGACAGGCGGCGTGGGGAGGCTGGGCTCTCTCTGCCCGGCCAGCAGAAAGCCGCTGGTCAGGGCGGTGAGGGGAGCCACAGTCACCAGACCGAAGGAACCCACGATGGTGTGTATGATTTCTGAGGCGACATACTTGTAGTTGAGAATGTTATAAAGGGGAGTGCCCTGGGCCATAAAGACCATGAGCAGGGCGACGTAGCCGCCGGAGTAGGCCAGCAGGAGGGTGGTTGTCATAGTGCCCATGGCCGCCCGCCCCACATTCATACCGGAGCGTACTGCCTCCCAGCGGGAGATATCAGGGCGCTTTTTCACTACCTCGTTGACCGCAGATGTGATATCCACCGCCAGATCCATCACCGCGCCGGAGGAGCCGATGAAGATCGCCGCCATAAAGATCTGGGTCAGGTTGAGATCCTGATACCCGGAGTAGAGCAGACTCTCCGAGTAGGACATAACGGCCCCGTGGATCTGAAACAGGTCGGTAAACACAATGCCCAGCACACATGTGACCAGTATCCCCAGGAACGCACCCGACACGGCGGCGGCGCACCGCCGCTCGAAGCCGTAGACCAGGGCGATGATCAGCAGGGTGAGGGCCAGAGTAACCGCCAGGCCGACCAGGATGGGGTTCCAGCCCTTGAGGTAGAGGGGCACCAGAACCTTCCACAGCATCAGCACCGTCAGCACGAAGGAGACGATGGCCCGCAGGCCGGTACGCCCGGCGAAGAGGATCAGGAACACGGCGAAGACGGCGGCCAGCAGAGCCTCCTTGCCGATGCGGTAGTGGTCGGTCATGGTGACGGAGAGAATCTCGTCCCCCTGGTAGCTGACCACCACCATGGCCTTGTCACCGGGGGCGAATAGCTTGTCCTGCTCCAGGGAGCCGTTGAGCATGTTGATGCCGGTGGCGGTCCGTCCCTGAAACCGGCCGCCCAGCAGCTCCAGAGTGCAGCGCTGCTCACCGGAGCGGACGAGCCCGGTGTCCACGATGGTGGAGTCGTCCACCGCCAGCACCCGGGCCGCGCAGCGGTCGGCCTCCTGGTACTGGACGGCCCCTTCATACCCGGTGGGGAGGAGGAGCAGCAGGGCGGTCAGCGCCAGGCAGAGCACGACGGGGACGTAATAGCGGCGCTGGGCGGGGTCACGTAGAAAACGCATAGATGGATAAGTCCTTTCTGCGCCGAGGCGGATGGGGTCGGGAGACCCCATCCGCCTCGGCTGTATGGAAGTGGGAAAGCAGGGGTTAGGCTATGCCGAGCATGCCGGCCAGCTTGTGATAGATCTGAGTATTGTCGTAGTAGCCGTTGAACTGCCCGGCGTTAACACCGTGGGCCAGCACGGCCACGGGCAGGCCGGTGTGGCTGTAAGAGGTGAAGGAGATGCCGGACTTGTTGTTGATGATGTGGGTGAGGGTGACGCTCAGAGGCTCGTAGGTGCCGTAGAGCACGTATTCCTCCTGCTCGTACTGGCTGGCAGCGGTGCCGTTGACGCTCTTTTCGTAGGCGGCGCGGAGCTGTTCCAGCTCGTAGTCGGTGAGCACCAGCTTATCGCCCTCCTCGCCCTGGGGCTTGAGGCCGAAGAGCGCCTCCACATCCTTCAGGACATCCTCAAAGGAGGTCTTGTCCTCCTTGTACCTGGACACGTAGTCGCTGTCGAACTTGGCGTAGGAGATCTTCTGGCTCTCCAGCAGATCCAGATAGGTGTCGTAGTCGGTGCCGGCAAAGCCGATGGTGAGGCCGCCGGTTTCGTGGTCGCTGGTGACCAGGATCAGGGTCTCATCGGCGTGCTCCTTGGCGAAGTCGATGGCCACCTGTACCGCATCGGCCAGGGCCTGCGTGTCGTGGATGGTGGAGGCGGCGTCGTTGGCGTGGCAGGCCCAGTCGATCTTGCCGCCCTCGCACATCATAAAGAAGCCGTCCTTGTCCTGGGAGAGCACCTCAATTCCCTTTTCCACGTAGTCGGCCAGGGCCCACATGTCGTCGGTGCGGTCGATCTCGTAGGCCATGGCGTCGCTGTCGGCCAGGTGCTCGTCGATGATTACCACCGGGCCGCCGGTGACCTGCTCGGCCTCAGCCTGGGTCTTGACCACATGATAGCCCGCCTTTTCCGCCAGGGCGTACAGATCGGCCTGATCTCCCTCGGCGCCGGTGGGCTTGAGCAGGCCGCCGCCGGCGAAGTACTCAAAGCCGGAGTCGATGAGCTCCAGGCCGATGTCGTAGTAGTCATTGCGGCTGGCCTGGTGGGCATAGAAGGCGGCAGGGGTGGCATGGTTGAGGTTGACGGAGGTAATGACGCCCACCGAATAGCCCTTCTGGGCGTGGAGCTGTTCGGCAATGGTTTCGTAGGAAATGGTGCCGGTTTCGTCCACGTTGATGGAGCCGGAGTAGGTCTTGTAGCCGGTGGAGATGGAGGTGGCGGTGGAGGCGGAGTCGGGGGCAAAGGAGTTGGAGTCATAAGTCACGGCGGAGCCGGCGGCCTCAAAGTTCATGAAGTTGAGGTACTCGGGACCGTCCAGAATGGCTCCGCCGTTGTCGTCCAGGCTGGGCTGGGCCTGCCGATAGTCGGCGTCGTTCAGCGCACCCAGGAAATCGGATGTGGACTGGATCTGGGGATAGCTCATGCCGTCGCCAATGAAGAGAAACACGTATTTGGGGGCTTTGACGGTGGAGCCGGTGGTGGAGAGGGACTGAACCTCGGCGGCAGGCGTGGGGGTGGGATCGGGCGCGGCGGCCGTGGGATTGCCGCAGGCAGCCAGGGCCGTGCCCAGCGTCAGGGCGGCCGTGGACAGGGCCAGGGGACGCTTCCAATTCATTCTGATTCCTCCAAAGTTATTTTGATACGCTCGGTACGCTGCCATGATAGCGGATAGATTGGGGAGTGCGCTATCAGCGTGGTGTAAAACAAGCTAAACTCTTTGTAAGATATCGTAAAGGAAAGGTGAGGCGCGGGGGTTGACAAGCGGCGGAACCGGAGTGATAATCAGAGGGCGGAACGAAAAACACGGCCCGGTTGGTAGTCCGGGCGCGGTCCGGGGGAGCGTCCCGCCCCCGGGACCGTCAGTAACCTGCCTCCTTGGTTGTCCGCGCTCCGCGCAAGACCTATATTTAAGGAGGACAACTTCATATGGAATGCGGCTATGCGAGGCTGACGGTCTGGTTTGCCGACCCCTTCTGGGTGGGCGTGTATGAGCGGGAGGCGGAGGGGCGCCTGGAGGTGTGCCGCCATACCTTCGGCGCCGAGCCGAAGGACGGAGAGGTTTGGCAGTGGCTCCTGTCGGCGTGGCGGGGCCTGGACTTTAGTCCAGCGGTAGAGGCGCCCCGGCGTCCATCCGGCCGGGAGAATCCCAAGCGGACCCGGCGGCAGGCGCGGAACCGTCCAGAGAAAACCGGCGCCGGCACGAAGTCCCAGCAGGCCCTCCAGCTCCAGCGGGAGGCGCGCAGGGTGGAACGGGCGCAGCGGCATCGCCAAAGGGACGCGGCGGAGGAGGAGCGCAGGTTCCGCCTCCGCCAGGAGAAAAAGAAGGAGAAGCGCCGGGGGCACTAACCCCCGGCGCTTCCTATATCCTCCGCCCGCATAAACCGGGCCCCGGCGCATATCCTGTTCCCGAGGTGATGGGGTTGGTGGGAATTGTGGCGCTGGAGGAGCGACGGGGCCGCCGCCCGGTGGTGACGGAGGAGCGGGTGCTGGGCCTGCGCTGTCTGCGGGTGTCGGTGCCGGTCCGCCCCGGTCTGCGGGAGGACAGGCGGAAGAGGCGGGCGGAGCAGGGGGCGGCGGCCCTGTACCGTGCAGGAGTACGGCGGGCGCTGACGGCGGAGGATTTTCCCGACTGGCCCGCGCTGGAGGGACAGGGGCTGCGGAGTGTGGACCCGGAGCCCTTCTGCCAGGCTATCGCCGTCCCCCTGGCCCTGGCCGCGCTCCGGCGGGCGGGCATACTGCGGGTGCGGGCCACTGTGGCCCTGTCCGGCCCCCGGGTGAGCCGGCCGCTGTTTGCTGCGGCGGCGCGCCTGTGTCCCCAGGTGCGCCATCTGGTGGTGGATGTGCCCGGCGAGGGGGAGGAACTGGCGGCGTGGCTGCGGGAGGAGTATGGCGCGGCGGTGCTGCGGCCCGGCGGGGCGGCCCCCGACGTGACCCTGGCCTTCGGCCCGGGCGGGGAGGAGAGGGGAACGGTGCTCCGGCTGTACGGCCCCGCGCCCGGGCTGGCCGGCCTACGCCCCATACTGGAGGAGGGGGGGCTGCCGCCGGACCTGGCCCCCCTTCCGCTGCTGTCCCTGTTGTGGGAGTGCGGCCGCCTGACAGAGGGACAGATCCGGATTCATGCCACATGATGGGAAATAATTGACTTGACAGAAGGTGGGAAACTACCTATAATATCGTATTAACGTGGCGTAATGTTTCTGTTGAGATTTCAGAAGAGGCCTGGTTGAGGCCTTTTGACCGATAAGGAAGAAGCAAAAAAGAAAGGTGTGCGCATACGGCAATGGCGAAAGAATTTAAGCTGAGCGCGGAGCGCTTGGAGGAGCTCAAGCAGGAGCTCAACTATCTGAAGACCGTCCGGGAGAAGGAGGTCGCCGACCAGATCAAGGAGGCCCGCTCCTTCGGCGACCTGTCCGAGAACAGTGAGTACGACGAGGCCAAGAACGAGCAGGGCAAGCTCTACTCCCGCATCGCGGAGGTGGAGAACATCCTGGCCAACTATGTGGTCATCGAGGAGCATGAGACCGACCCCAATTCCGTCCGCCTGGGCTCCAAGGTCAAGGTACTGGATCTGGAGTTCGAGGAGGAGGAGAGCTACCAGGTGGTGGGCTCCCAGGAGGCCGACCCCATGAATGGCCGTATCTCCGAGGACTCCCCCTTCGGCAAGGCCCTGCTGGGCAACGCAGTGGGTGACGAGGTTCAGGTGGAGGCCCCCGCCGGCGTACTGAGGTACCGTATTTTAGAGATTCAAAAGTAAGGAGCAGAGTCATGAGCACAGAAGAGAGAAGCGTCAACCAGCCCGAGGAGCAGCCGTCCCTGTCCGAACAGCGCCTGATCCGCCGCGCCAAGCTCAAGGAGCTGCAGGACGCGGGCCAGGACCCCTTCCAGATCACCAAATTTGTGGTGAAGCACCACTCCGCCGACATTAAGGAGGGCTTTGAGGCCCTGGAGGGCGCTATGACCTCCGTGGCCGGCCGCATCATGTCCAAGCGGGGCATGGGCAAGGCCGTGTTCTGCGATCTGCAGGACGGCAAGGGCCGCATCCAGCTCTACGTCCGCGTGGACGAGCTGGGCGAGGAGGCCTTCGCCAAGTTCAAAAAGACCGACATCGGCGACATCGTGGGCGTGGAAGGCGAGGTCTTTAAGACCAAGCGGGGCGAGATCTCCGTCAAGGCCCACAAGGTGACGCTTCTCTCCAAGTCCCTCCAGCCTCTGCCCGAGAAATTCCACGGCCTGACCGACAAGGAGATGCGCTACCGCCAGCGCTATGTGGATCTGATCATGAACGAGGACGTGCGCCGTGCCTTCCGTATCCGCACCGCCTTCATCAAGCATATGCGCCGGTATCTGGACGAGCGGGACTACCTGGAGGTGGAGACCCCTGTCCTCAACACCATCTCCGGCGGCGCCACCGCCCGGCCCTTCATCACCCACCACAACACCCTGGACATCGACATGTATATGCGCATCGCCACCGAGCTGAACCTGAAGCGGCTCACTGTGGGCGGCTTTGAGCGGGTGTATGAGATCGGCCGCATCTTCCGCAACGAGGGCATGGATCCCAAGCACAACCCGGAGTTCACCACCATCGAGCTCTATGAGGCCTATGCCGACTTCCACGACATGATGGACATTGCCGAGGGGGTTCTCTCCACCGCTGCCAAGGAGATCCTGGGCTCCTATCGTGTGACTTGGCTGGGCAACGAGATTGACCTGACTCCCGGCTGGAAGCGCATGACCATGATCGATGCCGTCCGGGAGTATGTGGGTGTGGACTTTGAGGCCATCTCCGACGACGAGGAGGCCTGCAAGGCCGCCGAGGCCAAGGGCATCGATCTGGAGGGCTGCGAGCGCACCTGGGGCACCGCCCTGTACGAGGCCTTTGACCAGCGGGTGGAGGAGAAGCTGATCCAGCCCACCTTCATCACCATGTATCCGGTGGAGGTGTCCCCGCTGACCAAGCGCTCCCCCAAGGATCCCCGCCTCACCGAGCGCTTCGAGCTGTTTATCAACCACTGTGAGTTTGCCAACGCCTTCTCCGAGCTCAACGATCCCATCGACCAGCGCGGCCGCTTCGAGCACGAGCTGGCCCTGCGTGAGATGGGCAACGACGAGGCCGGCATGATGGACGAGGATTTCATCAACGCCCTGGAGTACGGCCTGCCCCCCACGGGCGGCATGGGTATCGGCATCGACCGCTGCGTGATGCTGCTCACCGACTCCGACTCCATCCGCGACGTGATCCTCTTCCCCACCATGAAGCCCCTGGACAAGCCTGAGTCCGCCAAGCGCGCCGCGGCTGGAACCAACTGCGCTGTCCCCGCCGCCGAGCAGGGCCCGGTGGACTTCTCCAAGGTGGAGATTGAGCCCCTGTTCCAGGAGTTCGTGGACTTCGAGACCTTTGCCAAGTCCGACTTCCGGGCCGTGAAGGTCAAGGAGTGCACCGCCGTGCCCAAGAGCAAGAAGCTGCTGAAGTTCGTTCTGGATGACGGCACCGGCGAGGACCGTGTGATCCTGAGCGGCATCCACGACACCTATGAGCCGGAGGAGCTGGTGGGCAAGACCCTCATCGCCATTACCAACCTGCCGCCCCGCAAGATGATGGGCATTGACTCCTGCGGCATGATCATCTCCGCGGTACACCACGAGGAGGGCGTGGAGAAGCTCCACTGCCTGATGGTGGACGACCACATTCCGGCGGGCGCCAAGCTGTATTGAGCCGGTCTGTCCTGGGAAGCGGGAGCAAGTGCAAGGGGGTATGAGGAGAGCCATGGAGAAGCGCCTGGGAAGTGAATATCTGCGTGCTGACCGGGCGTTTCATACCCCCGCTGCTCCCATCCCCGGCTGGAATTCGCCGGACTGAATGAGCATGCCGAAGGGAATCCTTCCTTCGGCATGCTTTTCTGCGTCAAAATCGTTTCCATCCCACCCTTAAGGAGGCCAAGGCTTTGATCAAGAAATGCGCGCTCTGGCTGCGGGACAGCTTTATCCGCAACCGGAGCCTCAACGCCACCCGGATCGTGGCGGGCTCCTTCGCGGCGATTATTCTGATCGGGGCGCTGCTGCTGACCCTGCCCATCGCCTCCCGGGACGGACAGAGCGCCGGGTTCTTCACCGGACTGTTCACCGCCACCTCCTCCACCTGCGTCACCGGCCTGATCCTGGTGGACACGTGGACCCAGTGGACGCTGTTCGGTCAGGCGGTCATCCTGACCATGATCCAGTTGGGCGGTCTGGGCTTCATGACGGTCATCACCCTCGTCTCCTTCGCCCTCCACCGGCGTATTGGCCTGTCGGAGCGGCTTATCATGGTGTCCACCCTCAACCTCAACGACATGGACGGGGTGGTGCGGGTGGTGCGCCACGCCCTCATCGGCACCTTCGCCATGGAGACGGCGGGGGCGGTGCTCATGTCGGTGTGCCTCATCCCGGAGTTCGGCTTCCTCAAGGGCACTTGGCACGCCGTGTTCCACGCAGTCTCCTCCTTCTGCAACGCGGGCTTTGATCTGCTGGGAGGGCGCTTCGGTGCCTTCAGCAGCCTGGCCGGCTACAACGACAACCCCCTGATGCTGGGCACCACCGCCGCCCTCATCGTAGTGGGCGGCCTGGGCTTCTTCGTGTGGGAGGACATTGTGGACAAGCGGTGCTGGAGCAGGCTGTCGGTCTACAGCAAGATGGTGCTCCTCATCACCGCTGTGCTGATCGTGGGGGGCGCCCTGTTCTTCCTGATGGAGGAGTTTGACAACCCCGCCACCCTGGGGGACATGCCCCTCTGGCAGAAGGGACTCAACGCCCTGTTCCAGTCCGTCACCCTGCGCACCGCCGGCTTCGACTCCATCGGCCAGGGCGGCCTCAGCGACACCAGCAAGGCCATGTCCTGCGTGCTGATGCTCATCGGCGGCTCCTCCGGCTCTACCGCCGGCGGCCTCAAGACCGCCACGGTGGGCGTGCTGCTGCTGGCCCTGCGCTCCGGCCTCATGGGCCGGGAGCAGGTCACCTTCCGCGGCCGGGCGATCCACTACCGCCGGGTGCTCAATGCCATGACTCTGGCGCTGGTGGTGCTGTTTGTCTTTGTGTTCAGCTCCATGGTGGTGTCCACGGTGGAGGATCTGCCCTACCTGGACAGCGCCTTTGAGGTGGCCTCCGCCATGGGCACGGTGGGCCTGACCACCGGGATCACCCCCACCCTCACCCCCTTCTCCCAGGGGCTGCTGATCCTGCTGATGTATATGGGCCGTGTGGGCATCCTGTCCTTCTCCATCGCCTTTATCACCGGAAACAGGCATCCGGCCAAGATCAAATACCCTGAGATGAACGTCATGATCGGCTGAAGCGCCGCATCAGGAGAAAAGGAAGTGTTTTCCACGTTATGAAAACCTTTGTTGTCATCGGCCTGGGCCGGTTTGGCAGCGCCGTGGCCACGGAGCTCAGCTCCCTGGGCCATGAGGTGCTGGCAGTGGACGAGCGGGAGGATCACGTGCAGAGGGTGGCCGAAAAGGTCACCCACGCCGTCACCGGCGACGCCAGGGACCCCTCGGTTCTGCGGGCCCTGGGCGTGCGCAACTACGACTGCGCCGTGGTGGCGGTGGGAGACGATATCGGAAACTCCGCCCTTATCACGCTTAATCTGAAGGAGATTGGGGTCAAGCGGGTCATCTGCAAGGCCCAGAGCCACGTCCACCGCAAGGTGCTGGAGAAGATCGGGGCGGACCGGGTGGTATTCCCCGAGCACGAGATGGGGGTCAAGCTGGCCCAGGGGCTCTCCAGCTCCAACGTGCTCAACTTCATTGAGCTGAGCGAGGATTTCGGCATCGTGGAGACCGCCGTGCCCAAGGAGTGGCACTACGAAACGATTCAAAATCTGGATGTGCGGGCCCGTTACAAGGTCAACATCATCGCCGTGCGCAGGGGCAAGGACGGGGCGCTGAACGTGGCCCCCGGCGCCAGCTATGTTATTGAGCCGGGCGATGCGGTGGTGGCCCTGGGCCGCACGGAGGACATCAACCATCTCCAGGACTTGTAAGGAGGACCGCCATGGAGCGCATCACCAGCCGGCAAAATCCGCTGATCACCCGCCTGCGCAGGCTGGGGGCGGAGAAAAAGACCCGCCGGGCCCAGGGGGTATTCCTCTGCGAAGGGACCAAGCTGGTGGGGGAGGCCCTGCGCTGGGGGCCGCCGCCGGAGCTGCTGGCGGTGGCGGAGGGAACCGCCCCCCCGGCGGAGCTGCCCGCCGGGGTGCGGGTGGTGGAGGTGCCGGAGGCGCTGCTGCGGGCGGTGTCCACCGTGGAGACACCCCAGGGCATGCTGGCCGTGTGCCGGACGCCGGACACCGCTCCGCCGGAGACGCTGCCGGAGGGCCGCCTGCTGGTGCTGGACGGGGTGCAGGACCCCGGCAACGTGGGCACCGTCTGGCGCACCGCCGACGCCTTCGGGGCGGCGGGGCTGTTCCTGCTGCCCGGCTGCGCCGAGCCCTTTGCCCCCAAGACGGTGCGCGCCACCATGGGGGCCTGCTTCCGCCTGCCGGTGTGGGAGGGGACGCTGGAGGATCTGACCGGCCTGCTGGCCCGGTCGGCCGTCTCCCTGTACGCCGCCGCCCTGCGGGACGACACGGAGGACATCCGCTCCGTTCCCCTGGGCAGCGCCGCCGTGGTCATCGGCAGCGAGGGGCGGGGGGTGTCCCAGCCGGTGCTGGACGCCTGCCGGGCGACTTTGAAAATCCCCATGCGGGACCGCTGCGAGTCCCTCAACGCCGCCGTGGCGGCGTCTGTGGTGCTCTGGGAGGGCTGGCGCTGAGCCAGGCCGCCCCAGCGGACGGCCCCACTCCGGTGGGACCGCGCGCTGGCGCGGCACAGAACAAGACAACAACCGGAAGGAGGCAATCCCGTGGCTGCGTTAACCTATCTGCTGTGGCTCACCACCCGGGAGGGCCTCCGGCCCGAGACGGCCGCGGCGCTGGTGCGCCGGTTCGGCACCGCAGAGGCGGCCTACTTCGCCGACCCCGGGGAGTACGAACTGCTTTCGTTGAGTGAAAGGCTTTGCCGCTCCCTGGCGGACAAGTCCCTGGAGCGGGCGGAGCGCATCCTGGGCGACTGCGACCGGCTGGGCGTCACCCTGCTGACCTACCAGGACGCGGCCTACCCGGAGCGTCTGCTCCAGCTCCACGACTTTCCCCTGGTGCTCTATGTGAAGGGGCGGCTCTTCCGCTTTGACGAGGAGCTGGCCGTCGCCATCGTGGGGTCCCGGGAGTGTACCCCCTACGGCGTGGCCATGGCGGGGCGGCTGGGCCTGGAGCTGGCCCGGTCGGGGGCGCTGGTGCTCTCCGGCCTGGCCCAGGGCATCGACGCGGCCGCCCTCAAGGGGGCCCTCCAGGGCGGCGGCCCGGCGGTGTCGGTGCTGGCCGGCGGGGTGGACGTGGTCTACCCCCGGCGCAACCAGGGACTCTACGAGGACGTGGCCGCCGCGGGGGCCATCCTGTCGGAAAACCCGCCCGGCACCCCGCCGGAGGGGTGGCGCTTCCCCATCCGCAACCGCATCCTCAGCGGCCTGTCCGCGGGCGTGGCGGCGGTGGAGGCCGCCGAGCACAGCGGCACGCTGATCACCGCCCGGCTGGCCCTGGACCAGAACCGGGAGGTATTCGCCGTCCCCGGCCCGGCGGACGCGCCCATGAGCGCGGGCACCAACGGCCTGATCGCCCGGGGCGAGGCCAAGCTGATCCGCTCGGCCCAGGATATTCTGGTGGAATATGTGACACGCTTTCCCCATAAGGTGCGGCAGGCCCCTTCGCTGTCCCGGGAGGGGGCGGAGGCGCGGCTGGAGGCGGCGGCCGAGCCGGCGCCGGAGCCGGTGCCCCGTCCGGCGGAGAGGAATCCCCTCCCTCTGCGCCCCCGGAGTGAGCTGGAGGCCATGGGGGACGAACAGCGGGCCATCTTCGCCCTGCTGAGCGGCCGCGCCCTGGTGCCCGACGAGATCGTGGGCCGCACCGAGATTCCCGCCCGGCGGGTGAACACTGCCCTGACCCTGCTGCAGGCTCAGGGCTATCTGAATGAGCTTCCCGGCAAGCGGTTTACCGCTGCCGTCCGCTTTGACGACTAAGTATGTAAGGAGTACTATGCTGTGGCAAAATCGAATTTGGTGATCGTCGAGTCTCCGGCGAAGGCCAAGACCATCGGCAAATATCTGGGCCCGGGCTATGAGGTGAAGGCCTCCATGGGCCACGTGCGCGACCTGCCCAAGAGCAAGCTGGGCGTGGACGTGGAGCACGGCTTTGAACTGAACTACCAGCCCATTAAGGGCAAGGAAGAGGTCATTGACGAGCTGAAAAAATCCGCCAAGAAGAGTGAGAAAGTGTTCCTCGCCACCGACCCCGACCGGGAGGGCGAGGCCATCTCCTGGCACCTGAAGGAGATGCTGGGCATCCCGGACGACAAGACCTACCGGGTGACCTTCAACGAGATCACCAAGAAGGTGGTCAACGACTCCATCGCCCACCCCCGGGCCATCGACATGGATCTGGTGAACGCCCAGCAGGCGCGCCGGGTGCTGGACCGCATCGTGGGCTATCAGATCTCCCCCCTGCTGTGGAAGAAGATCCGCCGGGGCCTGTCCGCCGGGCGGGTGCAGTCGGTGGCCACCCGGCTGGTGTGCGAGCGGGAGGCCGACATCAAGGCCTTCGTCCCCCAGGAGTACTGGTCTCTGGACGCCGATCTCTCCCGCATCGCCCCCAACCTGGGGCAGTTCAAGGCCAGCTTCTACGGCCGGGAGAAGAAGGTGGAGCTGAACAGCGAGGCGGAGGTCAACGCCGTCATGGAGGCGGTGAAGAACGCCCCCTTCGCCGTCACCGGCGTCAAGCGGCAGGACAAGCAGCGCAACCCTGCGCCCCCCTTCATCACCTCCACCCTCCAGCAGGAGGCCAGCCGCAAGCTCAACATGACCCCCCGGCGGACCATGTCCATCGCCCAGCAGCTCTATGAGGGCGTGGACATCGAGGGGGAGGGCACCGTGGGTCTCATCACCTATATGCGTACCGACTCTCTCCGCCTGTCCGACGAGGCCACCGCCGCCGCGAAGGACTTCATCCTCGCCCGCTACGGAGCGGACTACTACCCCGGCAAGGCCCGGGTCTACAAGACCAAATCCGGCGCCCAGGACGCCCACGAGGCCATCCGGCCCTCCAACGTGAACCTGACCCCGGAGGACATCAAGAAGTCCCTCACCGCCGAGCAGTATAAGCTCTACAAGCTCATCTGGAGCCGCTTCCTGGCCTGCCAGATGGCCCCCGCCGTGTACGACAGCGTGTCCATCGAGGTGGCCTCCGCGGGATACACCTTCCGGGCCACCCACTCCGCCCTCAAGTTCTCCGGCTACACCGCCGTGTACGTGGAGGGGAAGGACGAGGAGGAGGAGGCGTTCCAGTCCCCCCTGCCCGATCTGAAGGAGGGGGAGGCCCTGAAGCTGGAGGCCCTCAAGCCCGACCAGCACTTCACCCAGCCCCCCAGCCGCTACACCGAGGCCACGCTGATCAAGGCCCTGGAGGAGAAGGGCATCGGCCGCCCCTCCACCTACGCCCCCACCATCTCCACCATCCTGGACCGGGAGTATGTGGTGAAGGAGGGCAAGAACCTCCGCCCCACCCCCCTGGGGGAGGTGGTCACCGGCCTGATGAAGGACAAATTCACCGACATTGTGGATACCGCCTTCACCGCCACTATGGAGGAGCGGCTGGACGAGGTGGAGACCGGCAAGGTGGACTGGAAGAGCCTGCTGGGCGACTTCTACGGCGACTTTGAGCAGGAGCTCCAGAAGGCCGAGGCGGATCTGGACGGCGAGCGCATCAAGGTACCCGACGAGGTGTCCGACGTGATCTGCCCCAAGTGCGGGCGCAATCTGGTGTATAAGTCCGGCCGGTTCGGCCGCTTCCTGGCCTGCCCCGGCTGGCCGGAGTGCGACCACACCCAGCCCATCGTCATCGAGATGCCCGGCAAGTGCCCCAAGTGCGGCGGCAAGATCCTCAAAAAGACCTCCAAGCGGGGATACGCCTACTACGGCTGCGAGAACAACTCCAACAAGGACGAGGCCAAGCGGTGCGACTTCATGACCTGGGACGTGCCGGTGAAGGAGACCTGCCCCGAGTGCGGCCACACCCTGTTCAAGAAGTCGGGCCGGGGGTTCAAGAAGCCCTTCTGCATCAACCCGGAGTGCCCCAACTTCCTACCCGAGGATCAGCGGGGCTACAAGAAAAAGGCCGCCTCCGCGGAGAGCCCGGCGGAGGGCACCCCTCCCGAGGAGGAGAAGAAGCCCGCCCAAAAGGCGGCGGCCAAAAAGACCGCCGCCAAAAAGCCGGCCGCGAAGACGGCGGCCGCCAAGAAAACCGCCGCTCCCAAGAAGCCGGCGGCAAAGAAGCCGGCGGCGAAAAAAGCCGCGGCCAAGACCAAGAGCGAGGCCTGAGGCCCGCTTCCACCGGTGGAAGCCGTCAGGGATTCCCCCTGACGGCAGACTCAGTTGAAATACCGGAGGAATGAGATCATGGAAACCCAAGAGAGAAAGCTGCGCACCAACCTGGATACCGACCTGCTCAAGCTGGTCGCCATTGCCGCCATGCTGCTGGATCACATTGGCGGGGCCTTCTTCCCGGAGACGCCCATATTCCGGTGGATCGGCCGGCTGGCCTTCCCACTGTTCTGCTACTGCCTGACGGTGGGCCTGCTCTACACCCACGACATCAGGCGCTACCTGGGGCGGCTGGCGATCTTCGCCGTGGTGTCCCAGCCCTTCTGGATTCTCGCCTTCAACGCCGACGACATCCTGGGCAACCTGACCAACTGGAACATCTTCTTCACCCTCTTCCTCAGCCTGCTGGCCATGTGGGGGCTGACCACCCGGCGCTGGTGGCTCTTCGTGCTGGGGGTTCTGGTGCTGGCCTTCGGAAGCTTTGACTACAACTACAACGGCGTCATTCTGATGCTGATCTTCTACTTCTGCCGGAACAAACCCGCCCTGCTGGCGGGGCTGTACATCCTGTTCTGGCTTCCCGCCCTGTGGGGCGGCTCCCTGGAGGATCCCCTGGCCCTGGTGGTGGGCGGCCACGCCGTCAACTGGACGATCTTCGCCCTGCTGGCCCTGCCGCTGATCCTCTGCCGCACCCACTCCGGCATCCGGATTCCCAAGTGGTTCTTTTACGCCTTCTATCCCGCCCACCTGGCAATCATCGCCCTGGTGGGGTGGTGTATGGGCGTGTAACCGGAAAAGGAGCGTGTTGGCATGAAGATTCTGCTGCTCAACGGAAGTCCCCGGCCCAAGGGCAACACCGCCGCCGCCCTGGACGAGATGGAGGCCGTGTTTGCCGCCGAGGGTCTGGAGACCGAGCGGGTGCAGGTGGGAAACCGGGTTATCCGGGGGTGTATCGCCTGCGGCAAGTGCGCCGGGCTGGGCCGGTGCGTGTTCGACGATCTGGTGAACGAGCTGGCCCCCAAGCTGGAGGCCTGCGACGGGCTGGTGGTGGGCAGCCCGGTGTACTACGCCTCGGCCAACGCCACCCTGGTGGCCCTGCTGACCCGGCTGTTTTACTCCACCCCCTTTGACAAGACCATGAAGGTGGGGGCCGCCGTGGCGGCGGCCCGGCGGGGCGGCCTGTCCTCCACCTTTGACGAGCTGAACAAATTCTTTACCATCAGCGGCATGCCGGTGGCCTCCAGCCAGTACTGGAACAGCATCCACGGCCGCCTGCCCGGCGAGGCGGCCCAGGACGCCGAGGGCCTCCAGACCATGCGCACCCTGGCCCGGAACATGGCCTTCCTGGTCAAGAGCATCGCCCTGGGCCGGGAGAAATACGGCCTGCCGGAGCGGGAGGAGCCTCTGCGCACCCACTTCATCCGCTGAGTCCCACACAAGGAGGAACCCATGGAACCAGTCATCGTAATCGGCGCGGGCCTGGCGGGCTCGGAGGCCGCGTGGCAGCTCGCCCGGCGGGGCGTCCCCGTCACCCTGCGGGAGATGAAGCCCGCCAAAATGACCCCCGCCCACCATACCGAGTGGTTCGGGGAGCTGGTGTGCTCCAACTCCCTGCGCTCGGATCAGCTGGAGAACGCGGTGGGCCTGCTCAAGGAGGAGCTGCGCCGCATGGACTCCCTGATCCTGTCCTGCGCCGACGCCCACCGGGTGGAGGCGGGGGGGGCCCTGGCGGTGGACCGCCACGGGTTCGCCCGTGCGGTGACAGAGAAGCTCCGCGCCCACCCCCTCATCACAGTGGAGGAGGGGGAGGTCACCCGGATTCCGGAGTCGGGGAACGTGATCGTGGCCTCCGGTCCCCTGACCTCCGACCCGCTGGCGGAGGCCATCCGGGCCTTCTTCCCTGAGAGCCGCACCCTCAATTTCTACGACGCGGCGGCCCCCCTGGTCACCTTCGAGAGCGTGGATATGGACAGCGCCTTCTTCGCCTCCCGCTACGACAGGGGGACCCCGGACTACATCAACTGCCCCATGACGGAGGAGGAGTACGACGCCTTCTGGACCGAGCTGTGCGCCGCCCAGGAGGCGGAGGTTCACGGCTTTGAGGACAAGCATGTGTTCGAGGGCTGTATGCCCGTGGAGGTCATGGCCCGCCGGGGGAAGCAGACCCTGTGCTACGGCCCCCTCAAGCCCCGGGGCCTGAACGATCCCAAGACCGGAAAGGAGCCCTTCGCCGTGGTGCAGCTCCGCCGCGACAACGCCGACGGCACCATCTACAATCTGGTGGGCTTCCAGACCCACCTGAAATGGCCGGAGCAGAGGCGGGTGTTCTCCATGATCCCCGCCCTCAGGAACGCCGAGTTCGTGCGCTACGGCGTCATGCACCGCAACACCTATCTGGACTCCCCCCGGCTGTTGGACCGCTATTACCGGGTGAAGAAGGAGCCCCGCGTCTGCTTCGCCGGGCAGATCACCGGCGTGGAGGGGTACGTGGAGTCCACCGCCTCCGGCTTCCTGGTCGCCGTGGAGCTGGCCCGGCGGCTGGAGGGGAGGCCCCCCGTGGACTTCCCCCAGGAGACCGCCGTCGGCGCCCTGGCGCGCTATGTCAGCAACGAGAGCGTCACCGACTTCCAGCCCATGAACGTCAACTTCGGCATCATCCCGCCCCTGGGCTACCGCGTCAAAGGCAAGCGGAATAAAAATGCCGAGCTGTCCAAGCGGGCCTTGGAGCTTCTGGACGGGCTGGACTGGCGGTAGGGGCGGCCACAAAGGCCGCCCCTACAGGAGCACCGGGCGGCCCCAACACGTAGGGGCGACCCTTGTGGTCGCCCGCCCTGCCGGGCGCACGTCCGTAGGGGCGGATGCCCACATCCGCCCGCTGCCGCGGGGTTCCCGCACCGACACCCTGGGGGATCGGACAGAAACGGGCGGCCATAAAGGCCGCCCCTACAGGAACACCGGGCGGCCCAAACGCATGGGGGCGCCTCTTGTGGACGTCCGCCCCGCCGCGCACGCCCGTAGGGGCAGATGCCCACATCCGCCCGCAGCTCAAGGCAGAAGTTCCATGAGGAGACGCCCGGCCAGACGGAAGCCGTGCCGGAAGCAGGCCAGCCGCTCATAATCGGACATTTCGCCCTCCAGATCGTTGAGGCGGTCGAGAAAATCCAGCCCGAGGGAGGCGCGGATCTGGTCGTGGCAGGCGCTGATGCGCTCCAGCCGCTCTTGATAGCCGGGGGCTTGACGGAAATCCAAGTGCCTGTTATCCAGCTCATGTTCTAAGAGCTGCTGTAGGAAATCATTCATTTTATCAACACCCCACTAATAGTGTGGATTTAGTATACACGCTATTAGTGGGAAATGTCAAGGGGGGATTCGGTGTATTCCAATGATTTGTTTGGCACACGGCTAAAATGCCTAAGAAAAGATAGGGGAGAAACTCAAAAAGACTTGGCCGATTTTCTCGGTATCAAACAAAATCAAATTGGTGAAATGGAAAATGGCCGCAAGGCATCTACCTTTGCCAAGCTTGCCCTTTTGTGTGAGCACTACAACATCAGCGCCGACTATCTCCTGGGCCTTACGGACGAGCCCCGGCCTCTGCGGCAAGACGATGGGGCGGGGCGATGAGGGCATCGCCCCCTACAGGAACGCCGGGCGGCCCCAACACGTAGGGGCGACCCTTGTGGTCGCCCGCCCCGCCGTGGGCACGTCTGTAGGGGCGGATGCCCACATCCGCCCTCTGCTGCGGGGTTCCCGCTCCGGCACCCTGGGGATTGGACAGAACGGGCGGCCATAAAGGCCGCCCCTACAGGAACACCGGGCGGCCCAAACGCATAGGGGCGACCCTTGTGGTCGCCCGCCCCGCCGGGTGCCCGCCCGCCGTTGCCGTTTATCCAGGAATGAACAGAGAAAGTGGAGGAGAACATATGAAGATCATCGTAGACGCCATGGGCGGCGACAACGCGCCCGTCTCCAACGTGCGGGGTGCCCTCGCCGCGGTGCGGGAGCTGGGCGTGGAAGTCATTCTGGTGGGCCGGGGGGAGGACATCCTCAAGGTGCTCAAGGAGGACGGCATCGGCGAACTGCCCCCGGGGCTGGAGATTGTCCACGCCTCCGAGGTGGTGGAGATGTGCGACAACCCGGCCACCGCCTTTAAGGAGAAGAAGGACTCCTCCCTGACCGTGGGCCTGAACCTGCTGAAGAACGGGGACGGGGCGGCCTTTGTCTCCGCGGGCAGCACGGGGGCGCTGTTGTCGGCGGCCACGCTGATGGTCAAGCGCATCCGGGGCATCCGCCGGGCGGCCATGGCCCCGGTGGTGCCTACCGGCGGCGGCGGCGCGGTGCTCATCGACTGCGGCGCCACGGCGGAGGGTACGCCGGAGTATCTGCTCCAGTTCGCCTTTATGGGCTCCTATTACGCCGAGCGGGTGCTCAAGCGCCCTGAGCCCAAGGTGGGCCTGCTCAACATTGGCGCCGAGCCCTCCAAGGGCACCGACCTCCAGCGGGAGGCCCACGCCCTGCTCACCGAGGCGGGCAAGGCCGGGCGCATCCACTTCGTGGGCAACGTGGAGGCCCGGGAGGCGGTGTACGGCGAGGTGGACGTGATCGTGTCCGACGGCTACTCCGGCAACATCTTCCTCAAGACCATGGAGGGCACCGGCGGCTTCATGGCAAAGCAGCTCAAGGCCATGTTCAAGAAGAACCTGCTCACCAAGCTGGCGGCGGTGCTGGTTTCCGGAGGCCTGCGGGACTTCAAGAAGATGATGGACGCCGGGGAGGTGGGCGGCACCCCCCTCATCGGCATCTCCAAGCCCGTCATCAAGGCCCACGGCTCCTCCGACGCCTTCGCCATCAAGAACGCCATCCGCCAGGCCCAGAGCTTCGCGGCCTCCGGCATTATTGAGGACATCACCGAAAATATCGACCACATGCGCCTGCGCAGTGAGTAAATGGGAAAATTTTGACTTTCCTATTGACAGGCGGGAGAAACTTGCCTATTATCATAGTGCAATGACACCGTCGGGAACGACGGAAGCGACAGGAGTAGATGAACATGATTTTCGAGAAGCTCGCCGCCCTGCTGTCCGAACAGTTCGGCGTGGACGTGGACAGCATTACCATGGACACCTCGTTTGAGGATCTGGGGGCCGACTCCCTGGACATCGTGGAGATGACCATGGCCGTGGAAGAGGAGTTTGGCCTGGAGGACATGGACGAGGAGGATCTGTCCGGTATCTCCACCGTGGCGGATCTGGTCCGCTACCTCAAGTCCAAGCTGGAGGACTGAAGAAACCAAAGAGACAGGAGCCCCGCCTCCCGGCGGGGCTCCGGCTTTGAAAGGGAGGATCGGCCATGGAGGCATTGGAAGAAAAGCTGGGTTACCGGTTTACCAACCGGGCCTTTCTGGAAAACGCCCTCACCCACAGCTCCTACGCCAACGAGAACAAGGCCAAGGGACTGCAGAGCAATGAGCGGCTGGAATTTCTGGGGGACTCTGTGCTTGGTATGGTCGTGGCCGACTACCTGTTCCGCACCCACCCCGACCTGCCAGAAGGGGATCTGACCCGCACCCGGGCGGCCCTGGTGTGTGAGGGCAGCCTGGTGGAAGTGGCCCAGTGCCTGGAGCTGGGCGCCTACCTGAAGCTGGGCAAGGGGGAGGAGGCCGGCGGCGGCCGGGAGCGGCCCTCCATCATTGCCGACGCGGTGGAGGCGGTGCTGGCCGCCGTGTACCTGGACGGCGGCATCGGCTCGGCCCGGAAGCTCATCCAGAAGTTCATCCTGGACCGGGAGGCGGAGAAGAGCGCCAGCCGCGATTACAAGACCGCCCTCCAGGAGCTGGTGCAGCGGGAGAGCGGCCAGGTGCTGGGCTACCAGCTCATCGGCGCCGAGGGCCCCGATCACGCCAAGATCTTCTCGGTGGAGGTGGATCTCAACGGCATCCCCATCGGCCAGGGCCGCGGCCGCAGCAAAAAAGAGGCGGAGCAGAACGCGGCCAGGGCCGCGATAGAGAAGCTGAGGGCGGGGGAATAACCGGCCCGCGGGCGACCACAAGGGTCGCCCCTACGTGCAGGGGCTGTCCGGCTCCTCTGTAGGGGCGGCCTTTATGGCCGCCCGTCCTGTCAGGCCTTCACAGGGCCTGGGGCAGTGCAAAACCTGGTGTACGGCGGGCGGATGTAGGTATCCGTCCCTGCGAAATGGTTTGCCCGCTGTATACCACCAAACCAGACGCGGAGCGCTCAGGCGCTCCGCGTTTTTATGGAAAAGGGTTTGCAAAGGACGCCGTTCCTTGGTATAATAATTTATTCAGAATGATAACATGGCGAGGTGCAGACCTTGTATTTAAAAGCGCTGGAAATCCAGGGGTTCAAATCCTTTCCGGACAAGACGGTACTCTCCTTCGGGGAGGACATGACCGCCATTGTGGGCCCCAACGGAAGCGGGAAATCGAATATCTCCGACGCCATCCGCTGGGTCATGGGGGAGCAGTCCTCCAAGGCCCTGCGGGGCGGCAAGATGGAGGACGTAATCTTCGGCGGCACGGCGGTGCGCAGACAGCAGGGCTTCGCGGAGGTCTCCCTGGTGCTGGACAATACCGACCACATCTTCCCGATGGAGGAGAGCGAGGTGATGGTCACCCGGCGGTATTACCGCTCGGGGGAGAGCGAGTACTACATCAACCGCCGTTCCGTCCGCCTGAAGGACGTGAACGAGCTGTTCATGGACACCGGCCTGGGCCGGGAGGGCTACTCCATCATCGGGCAGGGCCGCATTGACGAGATTTTGTCCGTCAAGAGCGCCGACCGCCGGGAGGTCTTTGAGGAGGCCGCCGGTATCTCCCGCTTCCGCCACCGGAAGGAGGAGGCCGAGCGCAAGCTGGAGCGCACCCAGGAGAATCTGGTGCGCATCACCGACAAGATCGACGAGCTGGAGCTCCAGGTGGAGCCCCTCCGCGCACAGAGCGAGAAGGCCCGGAAGTTCCTGGTGCTGCGGGACGAGCTGCGGGGGCTAGAGATCTCCCTGTGGCTGGAGCAGTTGGAGAAAATACGGGCGGGGGCCATCAAGACCCTGTCCGACTACGAGAACGCCGTCCGCCAGAAGGAGGAGGCCCAGGGGGCGGTGGAGGCCCTCTACGCCGCCGCCGAGGAGCACGCCGCCCAGATGCGGGACAAGGACGTGGAGGCCGAGGGCGTCCGCTTCCAGATGATGCAGCGGGAGGCCGACGCCAACGGACTGGAAAACGCCGTTGCGGTACTCCGGGCCAACATCCAGAACAACCTGGAGAACCGGGACCGCATCCGGCGGGAGCTGGAGCAGCAGGAGGGGCGGGCCGACTCCATCGGCGCCCAGATTGCCGAGCGGAAGGAACGTCTGGAGGCGCTGGTGGGCGAGCTGGACACCCTGGCGGCGGAGCTGTCCGCGAAACAGGGGGAGGCCGAGGAGGCCGTCCGCTCCGCAGGCACCCTGGCCGGAGAGCTGGAGGAGCTGCGCCGGAAGGAGGCGGTGGAAAACGCCTCCGCCTCCGAGGCCAGGGTTCTGCTCTCCGCCCTAGCCGCCGCGGCCCAGGAGCTGCTGGACCGGGATGAGGCGGTGCATCAGGAGCTGTCCGCCGGTGAGGAGCGGGTGCGCCAGCTTCAGGAGGGCCGGGACGCGGCCCAAAAGGAGCTGGCCCAGGCCCGGGAGGACCGGGATTCCCTTCAGAATGTGCTCAACGGCTACGGCCTGCGGCTGGAGTCCCGCCGGAAAAAAGCCAAGGAGGCCGAGGAGCGCCATGTCAAGCTCCAGATGGAGGAGAACGCCCTCCACTCCCGTATCCACATGCTCTCCGAGATGGAGAAGCTCTACGAGGGCTACTCCAAGGCGGTAAAGCTGGTGATGGGGGAGGCCCGGCGGGGCCAGCTCAAGGGGGTCCACGGCCCGGTGGCCGGGCTGCTCCACGTGCCCGACCACTGCACCGTGGCCATTGAGACCGCCCTGGGCGGCGCCATGCAGCACATTGTGGTGGAGCGGGAGGAGGACGGCAAGGCCGCCATCCAGTACCTCAAGCGCCGGGACGGCGGCCGGAGCACCTTCCTGCCCTTGAGCACCATCCGCCCCTCCGACTTCCGGGATCAGGGCGTGCGGAGGGAGGCGGGCTTCGTGGGCCTGGGGGACGAGCTGGTGCAGTTTGACCCCCGCTACCAGAGGATTTTTTCCAATCTTCTGGGGCGCACCGTGGTGGCCGAGGATATGGACGCGGCCATCGCCATGGCCCGCAAATACGGCCACCGCTTCAAAATCGTCACCCTGGACGGCCAGGTGCTCAACCCCGGCGGCTCCATGACCGGCGGCTCGGTGTCCCGCAGCGCGGGCATCCTCAGCCGGGCCAACGAGCTGGAGCGGCTGAACCGGCAGCGCGCCGGTGTGGAGGAGCAGCGCGCCGCCGCCGCCCAGGCCATGGAGGAGGCCAGGCGGGAGGCCACCGCCGCCGCATACGAGGTGGAGACCGCCCAGGCCCAGCAGCGCCAGCACGAGGACGCCATCCTCAAGCTGGAGGAGCGGCTGGCCCATTTCGACGCCCAGCTCACCGATGCCTCCCGCCGGCGGGACGAGCAGCGCCGGGAGCTGGAGCAGATTCAGGCCCGCTCCGCCCAGACCGAGGCGGATACCGCCGCCGCCCGGGCGCGCATTGAGGCCCTGGAGGGCTCGGCCGCCGCCCTGCGGGCCGAGGCCGAGGGCAAGGCCCAGGGCCAGAGCGAGCTCCAGGCGCGCACCGCCGGTATCCGGGAGGCCATCGCGGAGCTGAACATGCGCCGGGCCGGCCTGGAGGCGGAGCAGCAGGCCGCCGGGCAGAGTCTCACCGAGCTGGAGGCCCTGCGGCGGGATCTCACCGGCGACCGGGCCGAGCGGGAGCGGATGCTCACCGCGTTTGAGGAGAAGAACGCCGCCCTGGAGGAGGAGATCCTGGAGAAGGAACGGCGGCTCCAGGCCATCCGCCAGGAGAACCGGGAGCGGCAGGAGGCCATCGCCCGCATCAATGAGGAGAAGCTGGCGTTGGAGGCCCGGCGCAACCAGGCCGACAAGCAGGCGCGGGAAAAAAACAGCGAACTGTTAAACTTAGAGCGGGAGGTCTCCGTCTTAGAACAGAGGAAGGCCGCCGCCGCCCTGGAGGAGAAAACCCTGCTGGACAAGCTGTGGGAGACCTATGAGCTGTCCCATGAGGCCGCCCGCGCCCAGCGGGTGGAGTTGGAGAGCGTCCCCAAGGCCCAGCGCCGGGTGGGCGAGCTGAAAAAGGCGATCTCCGGTCTGGGCAATATCAACCTGGATGCCATTGAGGAGTTCCAGCGGGTCAACGAGCGGTACACCTACCTGACCGACCAGCGGGACGACGTGCTCAAGTCCAAGAAGGAGCTGGAGGGCATCATCGCCGACATCACCGAGGAGATGAAAACCATCTTCGCCCGGCAGTTTTCCGTCATCAACGAGGCGTTCCAGCAGACCTTTACCGAGCTGTTCGGCGGCGGCAAGGCCACCCTGGAGCTGGAGGAGCCGGAGGACATCCTCAACTGCGGCATTGAAATCCGGGTGCAGCCCCCCGGAAAGGCCCTCAAGGTGCTCTCCCTCCTCTCCGGCGGCGAGAAGGCCTTCGTGGCCATCGCCCTTTACTTCGCCATTCTGAAGGTGCGGCCTACCCCCTTCTGTGTCATGGACGAGATCGAGGCCGCCCTGGACGACGCCAACGTGGTGCGCTTCGCCCGCTACATGCGCCAGATGGCGGACAAGACCCAGTTCATCGTCATCACCCACCGCCGCGGCACTATGGAGGAGGCCGACGTGCTCTACGGCGTCACCATGCAGGAGCAGGGCGTGAGCCGGATACTGACCATCAACCTGAACGACGTGGAGAAGGAATTGCACATCAAATGACGCCGGACGCGGCGGACGGCAACACCCAGCAGGGGCAGGCCGCACCTGTGCCGCAGGGTATGAGCAGACCCCGGCGAAGCCCAGTGAAACGGGTTCGCCGGGGAGAGGAGACGCAAGGGAGCGGGCGAGGAATTTCCGCCTGCGGGAGTTCCGAGCGAAGCGGACTTTGCGTCGACGAAGGAGCAGGGCGTGAGCCGGATTTTGACCATCAATCTGAACGACGTGGAGAAGGAGCTGCACATCAAGTGACAGAGCTTCCAAAGTGGGTGCATCCGCGCCTGCGCGGGTATGATTACAGCCGGAGCGGCGGGTATTTCCTCACACTCTGCACCCAGGGCCGGGCCCCGATTTTAAGCGAGATCGTAGGGCGGGGCTTGCCCCTGCCGGACTCCGTTTCCTCCCCGCTGGCCGGATTGCGGCGGAGGAGTTAGAGCAGTTACCTAAGCGATTTCCGAGGCTTCAGATAGAAAAAGCGGTGATCATGCCAAACCACATCCATCTGCTGCTGGTACTCATGACGGCGGGGGCAAGCCCCCGCCCTACAGAGGGAGCGCATTTTGGAATCCCTGATGTGATGCGCGTGTTTAAATCGCAGACGACCAGACGATGGAATCAATATCGGGGGACGCAGGGCCGTCCGCTCTGGCAGGCCTCCTATCACGACCACATCATCCGGGATGAGAACGACCTTCTCAACCACTGGAGCTACATCGAGCATAACCCCGCCCGCTGGGCGGAGGATGAATACCATGTTTGAACGATGAAAGGAACCAACACCACATGGGCTTTTTTGAAAAGATCAAGGCGGGGCTGACCCGCACCAAGGAGAACATCGGACACTCCTTCGACCAGCTCTTCGCCGGAGAGCTGAACGACGACTTCTACGACGAGCTGGAGGAGACGCTGATTCTGGGCGACATGGGGGTGGACACCACCATGAAGGCCGTGGAGGAGCTGCGCCGCCGGGTGAAGGCGGAGAAGATCAAGGACATGGAGGGGGCGCGGACGTGCCTGCGCCGGGTGCTCACCGACATGCTCCAGGTGGGGGAGCCCGCCCTGAAGCTGGACACCACCCCGTCGGTGGCCCTGTTTATCGGCGTCAACGGCGTGGGCAAGACCACCACCATCGGCAAGCTGTCCGCCCGGATGAAGGGGGAGGGCCACCGGGTGCTGATGGCCGCCGCCGACACCTTCCGGGCCGCCGCCGCCGACCAGCTCGAGATCTGGAGCGAGCGCAGCGGCGTGGAGCTCGTCCGCCAGTACGAGGGGGCCGATCCCGCGGCGGTGGTCTTTGACGCCCTCACCGCCGCCAAGGCCCGCAGCGCCGACGTGGTGCTCATCGACACCGCCGGGCGGCTGCACAACAAGCAGAACCTGATGAACGAGCTGAACAAGATCAGCCGCGTCGTGGACCGGGAGCTGCCCGGCTGCGACCGGGAGACCCTGCTGGTGCTGGACGCCACCACCGGACAGAACGGCCTGATCCAGGCCAAGCAGTTCAAGGAGGCCGCGGGCATCACCGGCATCGTCCTGACCAAGCTGGACGGCTCGGCCAAGGGCGGCATTGTCATTGCCATCGCCCAGGAGCTTCAGGTGCCGGTGAAATTCATCGGCGTGGGGGAGGGCATCGACGACCTGATGCCTTTTGAGGCGGAGAAATTTGTCGAAGCCCTTGTTTAAAAAGCAGTATGGGCCGGTGCCCTCATCGGCCCGCATATTGGAGATTGGAGGCCGTAACATGGCGAGAATCGACGGACGGGCGGCGGATCAGCTCCGGCCCGTGGAGATCATCCCCAACATCAATCAATTTGCGGAGGGCTCCTGCCTGATCCGCTGCGGCAGCACCCATGTGCTCTGCTGCGCCAGCGTGGAGGAGGGCGCGCCCCGCCACGTCCCCGAGGGGGAGGGCTGGGTCACCGCCGAGTATTCTATGCTGCCCCGGGCCAACCGGGAGCGATCCCGGCGGGATATCGCCAAGCTGAAGCTGTCCCCCCGCTCCGCGGAGATCCAGCGGCTCATCGGCCGCGCCCTGCGGGCCTGCGTGGACATGAAAAAGCTGGGAGAGCGCACTATTACGATCGACTGCGACGTACTCCAGGGGGACGGCGGCACCCGCACCGCCTCCGTCACCGGCGGGTTTGTGGCGTTGAGTCTGGCCCTGCACAAGCTGGTGATGGACGGTGTCCTGCCAGAGATGCCGCTGACCAACTGTGTGGCGGCGGTGTCCGCCGGTATCGTGGGGGACGAGCTTCTGTTGGATCTGTGCTACGAGGAGGACTCCTCGGCCCAGGTGGATCTCAACTGCGTCATGACCGGCGCGGGGGAGCTGGTGGAGCTCCAGGGCACCGGCGAGGGCCGGCCCTTCACCATCGTGGAGCAGCGCGCCCTGGTGGAGCTGTGCGCCAAGGGCATCCGGGAGCTCCAGAACATTCAGAGACAAGTGTTGGGGGGCTAAATGTATGAAACTGGTATTGGCCAGCAAGAATGCCCATAAGCTGGTGGAGATGAGGGACATCCTCTCCCAGTTGGGGGTGGAGGTGGTGCTGGAGTCCGAGGTGGGCGTCGATGTGGACGTGGAGGAGACCGGCGCCACCTTTGAGGAAAACGCCTTTTTGAAGGCCCGCGCGGTGATGGAGGCCTCCGGCCTGCCCGCCATCGCGGACGACTCCGGCCTGTGCGTGGACGCGCTGAACGGCGCGCCCGGCGTGTACTCCGCCCGCTACGGCGGGCCGGGGCTGGACGACGTGGGCCGCTACCGGCTTTTGCTGGAGAACATGCGGGGGCAGCTGGACCGGCGGTGCCGCTTTGTCTCCGCCATCTGCTGCTGCTTTCCCAACGGGGACCGGGTGGAGGCCCGGGGGGAGTGTCCCGGCACCTTGGCCTACGCCCCCAAGGGGGAGGACGGCTTCGGCTATGATCCCATTTTCTTTGTCCCCGCCCTGAAAAAGACCTTTGCGGAGCTCTCTCCGGCGGAGAAGAACGCCATCTCCCACCGGGGGAATGCGCTCACGGCCTTTCGGGAGAAGCTGGAGCAGTATCTGAACAAGTAAAATGCCTTCCCGCAGGAGGGCAGATCAAAAGGAGACCGGTCTATGGAAGAACTGACAAGCAAGCAGCGGGCCCAGCTCAGGGGTCTGGCCAACAGCATTGACACCATCCTGCACGTGGGCAAGGACGGCATCGGGGACAACCTGGTGAAGCAGGCCGACGACGCCCTGGAGGCCCGGGAGCTCATCAAGGGCAAGGTCCTGGAGAACAGCCTGCTGAGCAGCCGGGAGGCGGCCGAGGCCCTGGCATCGGCCACCCGGAGCCAGGTGGTACAGGTGATTGGAACCAAATTCGTTTTGTATCGTCCAACCCATAAGAAGGACAAAAAGGACAAGATCGTACTGGTGACGGACAGGAAGCGCAAGTAACGCAGAGGAGGGGAAGCCTATGAAGCTCGGCATCTACGGCGGCACCTTCAACCCGCCCCACCTGGGGCACCTGACCTCCGCCCGGCTGGCCCTGGACGCGCTGGGGCTGGACGAGCTGCGGTTTGTCCCGGCGGCGCTGCCGCCCCACAAGCGCCTGCCCCCCGACGCCCCCGGGCCGGAGGCCCGGCTGGAGATGGTGGAGCTGGCCGCCGACGGCCTGCTCCTGCCCGGCCGGGTGAGCGTCAGCGACATGGAGCTCTCCCGGCCCGGCAAGAGCTATACCGCCGACACCCTGGAGCAGCTTCACGCCCAGAACCCCGGCGCGGAGCTGTGGCTGATGATGGGGACGGACATGTTCCTCACCCTCCAGAACTGGCGGGAGCCGGAGCGGATCACCGCCCTGGCGGGCATCTGCGCCTTTGCCCGCACCCAGGCCGACTGCGGGGAGCTGCTCACCATCCAGGCCGAGCATCTGCGCAAGACCTTCGGGGCGAAGGTGTGCGTCCTCCAACTGCCCCAGGTGGTGGACGTGTCCTCCACCCGGCTGCGGGAGCTGCTGGCCCGCGGCGAGGGTTGGGAGTACCTGTCCCCGGCGGTGTACGGCTATATCCTCCGCCACGGGCTCTACGGGGCGGGGCGGGATCTGAAGCGCCTGCCCGACCGGGAGCTGCGGGCCTGCTCCTACTCCATGATCCGCGCCAAGCGCATCGCCCACGTGAAGGGCACGGAGGAGGAGGCGGTGCGGCTGGCCCGGCGCTGGGGCGCCGACGAGGAGCACGCCCGCCGGGCGGCGATCCTCCACGACTGCACCAAGTATTTGGAACTGGACGAGCAGTTGCAATTATGCGCGAAATATGGTATCGTACTGGACGAATTGGAGCAGCAGGCCGTCAAACTCCTCCACTCCAAGACGGGCGCGTGTGTGGCCCGGCACGTGTACGGGGTGAGCGACGACATCTATGAGGCCATTTTCTGGCACACCACCGGAAAGGCCGACATGACCCTGCTGGAGAAGCTCCTCTATATCGCCGACTACATGGAGCCAACCCGGGATTTTCCGGGGGTGGAGCGCCTGCGGGCGCTGGCCTATGAGGATCTGGACGCGGCGGTGCTCCTGGGGTGCGAGATGAGCATACAGGAGATGGCGGAGCGGGGCCTGCCCGTGCACCCCAATACGGTAAAGGCCCGGGATTGGCTGCGGAGCAAGACGAAAGGAACTAGTGATTGATGAACCCGGAACAGAGAAAGAACCACCGGGGCGGCGCCCGGGTACAGAAGCCGGAGAGTCCCCGGCGGGAAAAAGAGACCAAGCGGGAGAAAAAGCCCGGCCGGCCGCGCACCAAAAAGCAGAAGATTCTGCTGGGGCTGTATATTGCCCTGACGGTGGTGGCGGCCATCATCGTGGCGGGGGCGATTGTGTTCGGCCTCATGAGCGCCCCGCCGGAGGTGGCCCTCCCCACTCCCACCCCCCGGCACACCACCATCATCAACGAGCAGGGTGAGGAGGTAGAGGTGGAGATCCCAGGCCTGTCCGCCGGCCGCAAGGAGCAGTTTTACACCTTCCTGGTGGCGGGCGTCAGCGGCGGCAACACCGATACGATGCTGCTGGCGGCCTACGATGTGCCCAACCAGAAGCTCAGCGTCATGAGCCTTCCCCGTGACACCTATGTCATCTACAACGGCCGCACCGTGATGATCAACTCGGTTTACAGCCGGGGCGGCGGCGAGGAAGGCGGCGTGGAGGCCCTGAAAAAGGCGGTGGGCTCCCTCACCGGCGTGACCCCCGACTTCTATGTATTGGTGGAGTGGGAGGCGGTGGGTGAGCTGGTCGATGCCATCGGCGGCGTATATTTTGACGTGCCGCGGCGCATGTATTACAATGATCTGTCCCAGCACTTCAAAATTGACCTCCAACCTGGCTATCAGCTTCTGGACGGCAACGGTGCCATGGGTGTGCTCCGCTGGCGGCACAACAGCGATGACAGCGGGCACATTCTCAACAGCGGCTACGCCATGGGCGATCTGGGCCGCATCAAGACCCAGCAGGCATTCCTCAAGGAGGTCGTCCGCAAGTGCCTCCAGCCCGATGTGCTGCTGAGCAACCTGATGGACTATATCAGTATCTTCCAGAAGAATGTGACCACCGATCTGAGCGTGGGCAATCTGGCCTACTTCGGCAAGTCGGCCATCGGCAGGCTGGACATGGACAGCGTGGAGTTTGTCACCCTGCCCAACCAGTCCGCTGGGGACGCCCACCTGCTGCCCGTGGGCAGCCAGATTGTGGAGATGGTCAATGAGGGCTTCAACCCCTATCAGTCGGACATCAGCCTGCGGGATCTGAATCTGGCCGGAAAGCGACCCGGCTCCAGCAGCACGGGCACGACGCCCAGGCCCCAGGCTACGCCTAAGCCGGAGACCACGCCCAGCGCAACCTCCGCTCCGGTCGAAAGCCCGCCGGGCACGCCGCCGGCCACGTCCACCCCGGGCGGAAGCCAGCCCCCAGCCATATCCACTCCGGGCGGGCAGACGCCGCCTCCGGTCCAGACCCCGGCGGCCACTCCGGCGCCCGCCGTCCCCTCCGCGGAGCCGACCCCGCCCCCGGCGGAGAACACCCCAGCCATGACGCCGCCCCCGGCCGCCACGCCGGACGGCGGCTACGGACCCGGCATGGTGCCGGTGGAATAAAGGAAGATAGAAACGGATGAATCCTGAGAACAAAAAGACAAGCCGGGGTGGAACGCGGGCTGGAAAGCCCCGCACGCCCCTCACACCGAGGCAGAAGGCCCTGCGCATTGCGTGCCTGGTTTTGGCCATTCTGGCGGCGGTTCTGGTGACGGTTTTCGCCGCCTACCGCCTCCTGGTGGTCAAGCCCTCGCTGCCGGAGCCAGGTGCGGAGCGGCCGGACGAGGACCAAAACTATGAGTTTGGCGAGGGCCCCCGCCTCTCCGGCGACCGCAAGGAGGAGTTTTATACTTTCCTGCTGGTGGGCCGGGACACGGGCGGCGGCGGCAATACCGATACCCTTATGGTGATGGCCTACGACATCCCAAACCAGACCCTAAACGTCATGAGCATCCCCCGGGACACCATGGTGAACGTGCCGTGGGACATCAAGCGCATCAACTCGGTATACAACTACGCGCCCTACTACGATAAGGACGGCATCCAATTTCTCAAGGAGGAGGTCTCCTACCTCATCGGGTTTCAGCCGGACTACACCATCGTGGTGGAGTGGGAGGCGGTGGGCGAGCTGGTGGATGCCATCGGCGGCGTAGAGTTTGATGTGCCCATCGACATGAACTACGACGACCCCACCCAGAACCTGCACATCCACCTGAACGCCGGGCTCCAGGACATCGACGGCGACAAGGCCATGCAGCTTTTGCGCTGGCGGAAGAACTCCGACGCCTATGGAAACGTATACGGCGGCTACCCCAACGGCGATCTGGGCCGCATCGAGACCCAGCAGGCCTTTTTGAAGGCGGTCATTGAGAAGTGCCTCAACAGCATCAGCCTCGGCACCATCCCCAAAATGGCCCAGATCTTCCTGGATAACGTGGACACCAACGGCAGCCTGACGGTGAACAACCTGGCTTGGTTTGCCAAGGAGGCCATCGTGGGCGGCCTGAGCATGGAGAATGTGCACTTTATGACCCTGCCCAACCGGGGGGCCAGCGTCTACAGCCGGACGTACCACAACTACCAGTCCTATGTTACTCCCATTCCGGACGAGATGCTGGAGCTGGTGAATACCTGCTTCAACCCCTATTTGGAGGACATCGAGCTGAACGAGCTGGATCTGATGCAGGTCAACGAGGACGGCAGCCTGTCCTCCACCCGCGGCCATGTGGAGGATACCAAGGCCACCAAGCCCCCCGCGAAGGGGAACTCCGGCAGCTCCAAGCCCACCGACAATCCCGCGCCGGAGGTGCCCGACACCCCGGAGCCGTCGGTCACTCCGACGGCCACACCGGAGGCCACGCCAACGGTGACGCCGGAGACCACGCCCTCCGCCCCGGCGGAGAGCCAGCCCCCCGCCGTAGAGACTCCGGCTGTCACGCCTGCGCCGGAACCCACCCCGGCCGCAACCCCCGTACCCACGCCGGCTCCCACGCCCATCCCCGCCTCCACCCCGGCGCCCGACGTGCCCGTGGACGGCTTTGGTCCCGGCATGGAGCCCATTGAATAGAAGGAGAATGAGATGACTGCAAACGAGATTGCCCTGACCGCCGTGAAGGCGCTGGACAGCAAGAAGGGCCAGGATATCAAGTGCCTGGAGACCGGCCACCTGACCACCCTGGCGGACTATTTTGTGCTCTGCACCGCCACCTCCACCACCCAGATCAAGGCCCTGGCTGACGTCTGTGAAAAGGCCCTCAAGGACGCCGGGGAGCCCCCCCACCATGTGGAGGGCCACCGGGGCGGCACCTGGATCCTGCTGGATTTCTCCTCCGTTGTGGTGCACATCTTCAACGAGGAGGCCCGGGAGTTTTACGACCTGGAGCGCCTGTGGAGCGACGCCGCGCCGGTGGATCTGTCCGGCGTGCTGACCGAAAACTAACGCAAAAAAGCCCGGCGGGACTCCCGCCGGGCTTTTTTTGCGCGGAGAGGGAACCAAACCGCCCGCCCATGCATCTATAGGGTGTCCGGACAAGGAAAGACGAGGTGAGCACATGGAACAGACCAGAGACGGCGCGGGCCGGGCGTCGGCGCGGGAGGAATTTGCTGCGGCGGTGACCGAGCACAGCCACGGCATGTTCCGGGCGGCCCGGAGCATCCTGGACAGCGACGCCGACGCGGAGGACGCGGTGGGCGAGGCTGTCCTGCGGGCCTGGCAGTCCTGGGACCGCCTGCGGGCCCGGGGAGCGGTTCGCGCCTGGCTGCTGAAGATTGCGGTCAACTGCGCCTATGAGCAGCGGCGGAGGGACAGCAGGGTGATCTATACCGACGAGCTGGAGCCGCTGGCCGGCGGCGCGGAGGACGCGCTCCCCGGCGGCCTGTGGGATGCGGTGCTCCATCTGCCAGAGGAGCAGCGGGCCGCCGTGACCCTCTACTACTACGAGGATTTGCCCGTGGCGGAGATCGCCCGGGTGCTGGGGGTGGCCCAGGGAACGGTGAAGTCCCGGCTGGGCCGGGCCCGCCAGCGGCTCAAGGAGCAACTACAGGAGGAGGACAAAATATGAACCGGTTGGATGAACGGTTAAAAGAGCGGGCCCGGCGGGAGGACTGCCCGGTTCCGCAGGGCTTTGACGGGCGCATGGACGCCATTTTGGAGGGGCTGCCGGAGGGACGGAGAAAGCCCGGCCCCCGCCGTCTCCGCCGGTGGGTGGTAGCCGGGGTTCTGGCGGCGGCCCTGTGCGTGGGCGGCGTGGCGGCGGCCTCCGGCGCGCTGGAGCTGATCGCCCGGCCCGGCGGCTTCGGCGGTACGGCGGAGGGCTTCCAGCCCTATTCCGCCGAGGTGGGGGCGTCGGTCACCGACCAGGGCTACACCCTCACCCTGGACGGCATCGGTGTGGACGAGGCGTTTATTACCATCTACGCCACCATCACCGGAGAAGAGCCGATCCCCGACTGGGGCGGCGAGGAGGGGGTGGGGCCCGCGGTCTGGCCACTGAATTTGCGGGCGGAGGGCCGCGAGCTGGAGTCCTGGGGTGCACAGATGGAATGGGAGCGGCTGGACAGCCATACTGTTCAGCTGACCCAGCGCTGCCCGGTGATGACCGTCCTGCCCGCCGTTGTGGAACTGGAGGTATATACCGACCAGCTGGTGCCCCAGGTACGGGGGAACTGGAGCCTTGAGCTGTTGGTGGATAAAACCGCCCCCGATGGAGAGAGTCTGGTGGCGGAGCCGAACCTGCCCTTTACGGTGGACGGACAGCGTATCACTGTGGAGAAGGTGGCAGTGGCTCCCTCCGGGGGAGGGCTGGTGCTGAGCGCCAGGAGTGACCGCCCCTTTACCCACTTCATCCTGCGGGACGACCAGGGAACGGTGCTTCCGCACAGTCCCTACGGCCTTGTGTACGGCAGCCTTCGCACCCGCTCCAATTTCTATGAATTTCAGGGCGGCCGCACCAACATGGCATCCCTCACCCTGGTGCCCTGGGCGGCAGACGGCGGCACGCATCGGGTATCCGGCAGCCTGGACGATCTCCCGCTGACTGACGAGGGAGCGGATAACGGCTATACGCTCCTGTCGCTGGATGTGGGAGAGGAGCAGGCAACGGCGGTGTTTCGTGCAGAGGGAATTCTGGGGCTGAGCGACGCGTACACCCCGGACTTCGGCCTGTTGAATGCTGACGGAGCGGAGCTGGCTTTGGGTGGTGCCAAGGAATGGAAACGCGATATGGAAACCGGAAACTGGATTGTGACTTGGAGCTACCCGGAGATGCTGGCAGGGCAGGTAGCGGGCGTGTGCTTCTGGCAGCCTAACTGTATTCTGCTGGAGGACGAGGCGGTAACCATCCCGCTGAACTGAACACGGGGAAACAGGCCGGCGGCGTGCGGGGGAATTCCCCCGCATGCCGCTTTTTGCCGCTTACTTCGATGGAAATGTGTGTAGTTTATATTTCGTAAAGAGAGATGGCCGTGCTGCTGTAGAACGGAAAGAGGCGGCCTCTGGACGGGTTTAAGAGCAGATGCGCTTCAGGAGGGCCGTCAGCTCTTCCACCTGTTCTGGGGAGGCGGAATAGCGCCGGTTGTCCTGGTAGACGCGCCCCTGGCTGTCCACGCCGAAGGTGCGCCCCTCCTCTGCCGGGGCGGAATAGACCGTGACGGTATAGGCGGCGGGGGAGACGGGGACGCCGCCGTCGGTGAGCCCGTCATAGCGCAGCCGGGTGTCCGCCAGCAGGGAGGACAGCTCCGCCAGCAGAGCAGGCTCGCTGCTCTCGTGGGAGCCATGCCCGCCGCCGTCGCTGCGTTCCACCACTACCTGCCGGAGGGACGCGCCCTCCGCCACGCCGATCCGCTCCCCCAGGGAGGCTGGGCGGAGAAACCGGAGGGCGGCCCCCAGCCCGAGCGTCAGTGCGGCGGCCAGCACCAGCACCGGCCAGAGATACTTCCATTGCACGCCCACGTCCTACACCTCCCCGCAGACGGCGGAAACCAGCTCGGAGAGGGGCTCCGACTGGGTGGAGCGGAGCGCGTAAATCCGGTCCCCGATGTAGATGGCGTTGGTATCCAGGTTGTAGTCAAAGGAGCAGATGATGTTATCCTCCCCGATGATGAGAACCATGCACATGCCGTCCAGGGGGGCGGTGGAGCTCCGCCGGACCAGACGGAGCCGGGCGGTGTCCACCAGAAGCTCCATCTGCTCCAGCAGGGCGGGATCGTACGCCTGATATTCATGGAAGGTACCATTCCCGTCCAGCTCATCCAGGCGCACCACGACCGCCACCTTGGACTCCAGCCCTGTGCGGGCGTCCGCCGCCTCCGCCAGCGAGACCGGGCGGTACGCCCACAGGGTGCCCGCCAGCAGGGCGGCCATCAGCACGGCCAGGACGATTCCGACGATCTGCATGCGCCTGCTTCCCATGTCCATACACGCTCCCTTCTTTGTCGCCTCCATCTTATCTGGATAAGCAGGAAAAGTCAAGCACACCCCTTGCAAACCGGCCGCTTTTCGATTATAATATCACAGATTATATGCCCGTCGCGGACGAGACAGATCGAAAGAAAGCGTGAGAGATTTGAAATACGATTTTGCCGCCATTGAGCCGAAGTGGCAGAAGAAATGGCAGGAAACCGGAGTCTATCAGACCGGGAATCACAGCGACAAGCCCAAGTTCTACGCCCTGGTGGAGTTCCCCTATCCCTCCGGACAGGGCCTGCATGTGGGCCACGCCCGGCCCTACACCGCCATGGACGTGGTGGCCCGCAAGCGCCGCATGGACGGCTACAATGTGCTCTTCCCCATGGGGTATGACGCCTTCGGCCTGCCCACGGAGAACTACGCCATCAAGAACCACATCCATCCGGCCAAGGTGACCCACGACAACATCGAGAATTTCCGCAGGCAGCTACAGATGCTGGGCTACTCCTTCGACTGGAGCCGGGAGGTCAACACCACCGATCCCAGCTACTACAAGTGGACCCAGTGGATCTTCCTCCAGCTCTATAAGCACGGCCTGGCCTACAAGACCACTATGCCGGTGAACTGGTGCACCTCCTGCAAGTGCGTGCTGGCCAACGAGGAGGTAGTGGAGGGCGTGTGCGAGCGCTGCGGCTCCCCCGTCATCCGCAAGGAGAAGAGCCAGTGGATGCTCAAGATCACCGAGTACGCCCAGCGCCTCATCGACGATCTGGACGGGCTGGACTTCATCGAGCGGGTCAAGACCCAGCAGAAGAACTGGATCGGCCGCTCCACCGGCGCGGAGGTCACCTTCCAGGCCACCACCGGCGACGCCATCGTGGTCTACACCACCCGGCCGGACACCCTCTTTGGCGCCACCTATATGGTGCTCTCCCCCGAGCACGAGCTGGTGCGCAAGTGGCTGGAGGGGGGCGCGCTGAAGAACGCCGCCGAGGTCACCGCCTACCAGAAGGCCGCCGCCTCCAAGTCCGACCTGGAGCGCACGGAGCTGAACAAGGAGAAGACCGGCGTGCGCCTGGACGGCGTGCGGGGCGTCAACCCAGTCAACGGCAGGGAGATCCCCATCTTCATCTCCGACTACGTGCTCTCCACCTACGGCACCGGCGCCATCATGGCCGTACCCGCCCACGACGACCGGGACTGGGAGTTCGCCAAGAAGTTCGGCTGCGAGATCATCGAGGTGGTCTCCGGTGGTGAGGACGTGCAGCAGGCCGCCTTCACCGCCAAGGACGACACCGGCATCCTGGTCAACTCCGACTTCCTCAACGGCAAGACCGTGAAGGACGCCATCCCCGCCATGATCCAGTGGCTGGAGGAGAAGGGCATCGGCGCGGCCAAGGTCAACTACAAGCTGCGCGACTGGGTCTTCTCCCGCCAGCGGTACTGGGGCGAGCCCATCCCCATGGTGTACTGCGAGAAGTGCGGCTGGCAGCCCCTGCCCGAGGAGCAGCTCCCCCTGTTGCTCCCCGAGGTGGACTCCTACGAGCCCACCGACGACGGCGAGTCCCCCCTGAGCAAGATGACCGACTGGGTGAACACCACCTGCCCCTGCTGCGGCGGCCCCGCCAAGCGGGAGACCGACACCATGCCCCAGTGGGCGGGCTCCTCCTGGTACTTCCTGCGCTATATGGACCCCCACAACGAGAAAGCCCTGGCCTCCAGAGAGGCCCTGGACTACTGGAGCCCCGTGGACTGGTACAACGGCGGCATGGAGCACACCACCCTGCACCTGCTGTACAGCCGCTTCTGGCACAAGTTCCTCTATGACATCGGCGTGGTTCCCACCAAGGAGCCCTATCAGAAGCGCACCTCCCACGGCATGATCCTGGGCGAGGGCGGCGAGAAGATGTCCAAGAGCCGCGGCAACGTCATCAACCCCAACGACGTGGTGGCCCAGTACGGCGCGGACACCATGCGGCTGTATATCATGTTCATCGGCGACTTTGAAAAGGCCGCCGCCTGGAGCGACAACGCCGTCAAGGGCTGCAAGCGCTTCCTTGACCGGGTCTGGAACCTGGCGGAGAACCTCACGGAGGAGGCGGGCTGTTCCAAGGCCAACGAGAGCGCGGTGCACAAGACCATCAAGAAGGTGTCCGACGACATCGAGGCCATGAAGTTCAACACCGCCATCGCCGCCCTGATGGCCCTGGTGAACGACTTCTACCAGAACGGCTGCTCCAAGGGCGACTACGCCGCCCTGCTGCTCATGCTCTCCCCCTTTGCCCCCCACATGGTGGAGGAGCTGTGGGAGACCCTGGGCTTTGCAGCCGAGAAGGGCGGCATGGCCTGCCAGCAGAGCTGGCCCGCCTACGACGCCAGCAAGACCGTGGACGCCGAGGTGAATATGGCCGTGCAGGTGTGCGGCAAGCTCCGCGGCACCATCACCGTCCCCGTGGACAGCGGGGAGGAGGCCGTGGTGGCCGCCGCCCTGGCCGATCCCAAGGTGCAGAAGTTCACCGAGGGCAAGAAGCTGGTCAAGACCATTCTGGTACCCAATAAGCTGGTCAACCTGATTGCGAAGTGAGCTGGTGAGGAGCCGCCGTTTTTCCAGGAACAGTAAAAACAGAATGCTGGAAATCAAAATCCGCTCTTGACAACTGCAAAAGGATCGAATACAATGGTTCTGTTAAAGCCATATCTATGTGGCCCTTTGGCGGTGGAATCCCGCCGCTTCGGAGGGAGGGGAAGTCAATGTCGGAAGTCCATGTGAAGGACGGCGAGTCCTTGGAGAACGCACTCAAGCGCTTTAAGCGCAGTTGCGCCAAGTCGGGCGTTCTGGCCGAGGTTCGCAAGCGTGAGCACTACGAGAGCCCGAGCGTCAAGCGCCGCAAGAAGTCTGAGGCCGCCCGCAAGAACCGCAAGAAGTATTACTAAGAATCACAAACCCCCGCGCCGATTCGGCGCGGGGGTTTGTTGCATCCCGGGAAGGGCTTGTGTCAGGATTCCATCTCTCCCCTGGCCCACGCCATGAGGGCGGGCAGGGTGCAATCCTTCCCCAGCAGGGCCCGCTCCTCCGGCTCCAGCTTGGGGAGCAGGGACTGGCGGGCGGCCGTATATTGGCCGCTCCTCCGGCAGTGGGCCAGCCGCAGGGCAAAGAAGGCCGCCTTTTGGAGGGCGGGGAGGGCCGCCTCCGGCTGGGCGTCAAAGAGGGCGGTGTGGCAGGCGGCATGGTAGAGGGCGGAGGCCGCCGCCCGAACGGCCTCGTCCAGCGTCTCCTTCCCCATGGGGGGCAGCAGTTCCTCCAGAGAGCCGTAGACCGGGAGGGTGTCCAGCCTGAGCTGGAGGGCGTCGAAGGCGGGCCAGGCAGCCAGGGCCGCCCGGTCGCAGAAGAAGCCGCAGGCCCGGTCAGCGAAGGGCATCTTCTCCAGCACACCCCGGCAGGCGGCCAGCTCCGCCGCCCCCAGCGCGTCCAGCACCACCACCAGATCCACGTCGCTCTCCGGCCCAGCCTCCCCCCGGCCGAAGCTGCCCTGGATGCCAACAAAGGCCACCCGGCCGGGCAGGGCCTCCAGCAGCGGCGGGAGAAAGGCGTCCATCCACGGTCTCCAATCCATTGCTCTGTCCTCCTTTTTTATTTTGAAAGGACAGTATAGCAGAAAACGCCCCGACGGACAAGGGCTACTTCAACAGCTCGGGAAGGAGATCATCCACCTGAGGATAGGCCAGCACGGCGCTGGAGATGCCCAGATTGCGGGCCACCTGGAGCTTCTTGCGGATGGAGCCTGCGTCGTCGAACAGAACGAAGTGGGCCCCGTTCTGCCGGGACATGTAGGTGAAGTAGTGGGCGCACAGCTCGCTGGAGAAGAACACCGACGGAGCCCGTTCCTCCAGCCGCTGGCGCAGCTCCTCCCGGGTGAGGGGCATCCCCTGGCCGGTGGGGGAGGGGAGAAAGAAGTCCTCCGCCACCCGCTCCACCGCCAGGGCCACCCGGGCCGCGCCGAAGCGCTCCACCGCCTCCTGAAGGCGCTGCTGGAGGGAGCCGCCGGACAGGGCGGAGGGGATGAGGGCGATGGCGGAGTCGGAAAAGGGGGCGTAGGCCTCGGTCACGTAGAGGGGCCAGCCCCGCTTTTTGGTCAGCTCGCCCAGCGTGCGCACCGCCTGGGCCAGCACCTGGAGGGGATGGCCCTCAAAATCGCAGAGAATACCGTCATACCCTCGGGCCATGCACTCCCGCAGCACCTCCTGGCAGAAGGGCCCGGCCTCGCCGCGGCCGTCGAAGCCGGTGTTGTCAATGACCATCAGGCCGCCCCGCACCGATACCGGGATGCTGGCCCGGAACAGGTGGGGCCCGCCCCCCACCCGGTAGGCAACGTGGGCCACTGGGAGGCCGAAGCGCAGGGCGGCCCGGCACTGGTCGGGCGGCGCGGTGAGAAGAAGCTTCATGCTGGTTTGCATATCTTAGGTACCCCCTTGTCCAAGTTCTGAAAAACGTGGTATAATCACTTATATGCGGACAAGACGGAGAATAGAAGAGGTGAAACCATGGCGCTTCCCATCCTGGCCCACTGGGCGGGCCGGAGCATTTTCGACATCGAGCCCGCCGCCCTGGCCCGGCGGGGCATCCGCCTCCTGCTAGCCGATCTGGACAATACCCTGGCACCCTATGGGGAACCGGAGCCCACACAGGCGGTGAGGGACTGGGCGGCGGCCCTGGGAGAGCAGGGGATCACCCTCTTTGTGCTCTCCAACAACCGGCACCCGGAGCGGCCCCGCCGGTTTTCCCAGGCGCTGGGCGTGCCCTTCCTGGGCCACGCGGGCAAGCCGAAGCCGGGGGGCTTCCGGCGGGCCATGGAGCAGATGGGCTGCACGCCGGAGCAGACTGCCATCGTGGGGGATCAGCTCTTTACCGACATTCTGGGCGGGCGGAACGCCGGGGTGTTCACTCTGCTGGTGGAGCCTATCCGCCTGGCGGGCAATCCGGGGCGCTACCTGCGCTACGGAGCGGAGTGGCCCTTCCGCATGTGGAGCAAAAGGAGGACAAAACCGTTATGAGCGCAATCTTCGGCCCGGCGGGCAACGCCGAGTCCTTTCCTTATAAATCCTCGGCAGACGCCCCCCGCTGGCTGGCGGAGCTGGGACTGGACTGCTATGAGTACCAGTGCGGCAAGGGGGTCAATGTCCGGGAGGAGACCGCCAGGAACATCGGCGCGGCGGCGGTGGCGGCGGGCATCCGCCTGTCCCTCCACGCCCCCTACTTCATCAACCTGGCAAACCCCGACCCCGAGAGCCTGCAAAAGACCATCGGTTACATCACCGCGGCCTGTCAGGCGGCGGACTGGATGGGGGCGGGCCGGGTGGTTATCCATTCCGGCGCGCTGATGAAGCGTACGCGGCGGGAGGCCCTGGACATCGCCCTGCGCTCCCTGAAAGCGGTGATAGCTGCCTGCGACGACGCCGGCTATGGACACATCGCCCTGTGCCCCGAGACCATGGGCAAGATCAACCAACTGGGGGATCTGGACGAGGTGCTGGAGCTGTGCACCCTGGACGAGCGGCTGGTACCCTGCGTGGACTTCGGCCACCTTTACGCCCGCTCCCTGGGGGAGCTGGAGGGGACTGCGGCCTGCGCGTCCATGCTGGACCGCATCCGGGAGGTACTGGGGGAGGTGCGGGCCGGTGTCTTCCACAGCCACTTCTCCAAGATTCAGTTTACCCCCAACGGGGGCGAGAAGATGCATCTGACCTTCGCCCAGGACGACTTCGGGCCCGACCCCGCCCCCCTCATGGCGGAGGTGGCCCGCCGGGGCTGGAGTCCCACCTTCATCTGCGAAAGCGCAGGCACCCAGGCAGAGGACGCGCTGACTATGAAAAAGTTGTATCAGGCATGTCAGAAGTGAGGGGATGGGGCGCTTTCGCAGGGGCCGGAGCGGGGCGGCGCTTTGCGCCGTACAAGCGTTTTCCCGAAGGGAAAACCTTGATGCCGGGCGAATTCAGTTCGCCCGTGCAGATGAAGGGGCCGGGGCCCCCGGCGGGCCTTGGCCCGCTGGGGCAAGCGCAGGCACCCAGGCAGAGGACGCGCTGACTATGAAAAAACTGTATCAGGCATGTCAGAAGTGAGGGGATGAGGCGCTTTCGCAGGGGCCGGAGCGGGGCGGCGCTTTGCGCCGTACAAGCGTTTTCCCGAAGGGAAAACCTTGATGCCGGGCGAATTCAGTTCGCCCGTGCAGATGAAGGGGCCGGGGCCCCCGGCGGGCCTTGGCCCGCTGGGGCAAGCGCAGGCACCCAGGCGGAGGACACGCTGACTATGAAACAACTGTATCAGGCAAGTCAGAGGTGAGGGGATGGGCGCTTTCACAGGGGCCACGCGGAGCGGGGCGGCGCTTTGCGCCGTACAAGTGTTTTCCCGAAGGGAAAACCTTGATGCCGGGCGAATTCAGTTCGCCCGGGCAGATGAAGGGGCCGGGGCCCCCGGCGGGCCTTGGCCCGCTGGGGCAAGCGCAGGCACCCAGGCGGAGGACGCGCTGACCATGAAGCGGCTGTACCAGGCCGCCTGCGGCTGACGGCGGGCGGTGCGGGTATCCGCCATTTACGTGAGAGAACTATACAGATTGCATGTAATAGAAGGGAAGGTTTTACCATGAATCATCTGAAACAGATTGCGGCCAGGCTGCCGGAATATGGCCTCGATGCCATGCTGCTCAACAGCGAGCCCGGGGAATACTATGCCGTGGGCTTCCACGGAGAGGGCAATGTGGTGGTGACGGCGCAGGGGTGCTTTTACTTCACCGACTCCCGCTACATTGAGGCTGCCAATCACCTCATCACCGGCGCGGAGATCGCCATGACCGGCCGCAGCCGCAACTACCGGGCTATGGTGCAGGAGGTCGTCGACCGCTGCCGCATCCGGAAGCTGGGCTTTGAGGAGGGCTATCTGTCGGTGGCGGACTATAACCTCTGGAAGGAGGGCCTCACCGCCGAGCTGGTGCCCGCTCAGAAGCTGGTGGACGCCCTGCGGGCGGCCAAGGACGACGGGGAGATCGCCCTGATGACAAAGGCCCAGGAGATCACCGACCGCGCCTTTTCCGAGATCCTGAAGTTTATCCAGCCCGGCATGACCGAGCAGGAGATCGCGGCCAAGCTCCAGTACGATATGCTTCGCTTCGGTGCGGAGAAGATGAGCTTCGACCCCATCGTGGTTTCCGGCCCCAACGGCAGCCTGCCCCACGGCATCCCCAGCGCCAAGCAGGTGCAGCAGGGCGAGTTCATCACTATGGATTTCGGCTGCAAGTACGGCGGATACTGCTCCGACATGACCCGCACCGTGGCCCTGGGCGAGCCCACCGGGGAGATGCGGAAGGTCTATCAGACCGTGCTGGAGGCCCAACTGGCGGGCATCGCCGTGACAAAGGCCGGCGTGCCCGGTAAGAGCATCGACGCCGCCGCCCGCAAGGTCATCGAGGACGCGGGCTACGGGGAGTATTTCGGCCACGGCTACGGCCACAGCCTGGGCATCGAGATCCACGAGTCCCCCAACGCGAACACTCGGGAGGAGACTTTGCTGCCTGTGGGCGCCGTGGTGTCCGCCGAGCCGGGTATCTACCTGCCCGGGAAATTCGGCGTCCGCATTGAGGACGTGACGGTTTTGACCGCCGACGGCTGTATGGTCCTCACCAAATCCCCCAAAGAGCTGATTATTCTGTAAAAACCCTTGCAAATAAGGGAAGAATGGGGTAAAATAGCGTAGCTGAATTTTGAGAAACCTTATTTTGGAGGATGAATACCAATGCCTACGATTACTGCCAGTGATTTCCGGAACGGCGTGACCTTCGAGATGGACGGTCAGGTGATGCAGGTGGTGGAGTTCCAGCACGTGAAGCCCGGCAAGGGCGCGGCCTTTGTGCGCACCAAGATGAAGAACGTCATCACCGGCGGCGTGACCGAGACCTCCTTCAACCCCACCGCCAAGTTCGAGCAGGCCTATGTGGAGCGCAAGGACATGGAGTACAGCTACAACGACGGCGATCTGTACTACTTCATGGACCCCGAGACCTACGATCTGGTACCCATCGGCGCCGAGCTGCTGGGCGACAACTTCCGCTTTGTGAAGGAGAACATGGTCTGCAAGATCAACTCCTATAAGGGCAAGATCTTTGCGGTGGAGCCCCCCACTTTTGTGGAGCTGGAGATCACCGAGACCGATCCCGGCTTCCGCGGCGACACGGCCACCAACGTGACCAAGCCCGCCACCCTGGAGACCGGCGCTGAGATCAAGGTGCCCCTGTTCATCAACCCCGGCGACAAGATCAAGATCGACACCCGCACCGGCGAGTATCTGGAGCGCTGCAAGGCCTGATCGCCTGCCGGACTTCTGCGGAGGCGGAAGGGCATCGGCGGGCGCCTCCGGCGCACACAAGGGTTTTGCCGGAGGCAAAACCTTGGCGCAAGGCGGAATTCAGTTCCGCCTTGCAAATGAAATCAAAGGGTTCCCGCGCAAAGTGTGCTTTGCGTGGGACTCACCCGCACCGGCGAGTACCTGGAGCGCTGCAAGGCGTAAGCGCCCGAACGCCCTGGAACAGGCGCACAGCGAACCGCGCAGACGAAAAAGCAGTTGTGCCGTAGGCGCAAGATGTTTTTTGCGGAGCGGTAAGCAGTGTGCCGTCGCGGAGGGTGTGAGGCGTGATAGCTGACGCTGTAAAGGCGCATCGTTTTGTGAAGGCCCTTTGGGCCGCCTGTGAAAAGGAGATTATTATGACTATTTCTGAGAAGGTCGCGTATCTGAAGGGTCTGGCCGAGGGCCTGGATCTGGACACTGCCAAGTCCAAGGAGGGCAAGCTCATCTCCGTAATGATCGGCATCCTGGAGGAGATCGGCATGTCCATCGAGGATCTGGAGGAGAACACCGTCGCCCTGGGCGAGGAGATCGACGCCATCTCCGACGACCTCTCCGACGTGGAGAAGGCCGTGTTTGACGAGGATGACGACGACGATGACTGCTGCTGCGGCGACGAGGAGGACGATTTTTTTGAGGTGGACTGCCCCAACTGCGGCGACACCCTGATGATCGACGAGTCTGTCCTGGAAGAGGGCGTGATTCAGTGCCCCGGCTGCAGGCAGAAGTTTGCGCTGGATCTGTCCGACGACTGCTGCTGCGGGGACGGAGACGAGGATGGCTGTGGCTGCGGCTGTGAGGAGCACGACCACGACTAATAGAACCCCCTGAGCGGGCGCCCCGAGTGGGCGTCCGCTCTTTTTTGCGGAACTACGCAGGACCGCGCCCCATAGCGCCTGCTTTTTGTAGAAAACAGCACCGGTCCCTCTCTTGCGCGGCCCTGGATACCATAGTATAATGAAGGAGTTAACTTAGGTAAACTAAATTTTTTGAGTGGAGCGGCTATGAGAACTCAGACGGAACAGAACGAGAGAACCCTGGAGGAGGTGGCGCCGGGCGAGCGCGGTGTTATTCTCCAGGTTGGCAATGAAAACGGCCCGGTGAAGCGGCGGCTGGTGGATATGGGGCTGACTCCGTGCACCGAGGTCACGGTGCGCAAGGTAGCCCCTTTCGGCGATCCGGTGGAGCTCAACCTGCGGGGGTACGAGCTGTCCCTGCGCAAAGCGGACGCGGCCCAGATCCGGGTGGCAACCGGCGCGGAGGGGGAGCGGCGCGCCCAGACACGGCGGCGGCGCATCGGCATGGTGCAGCACATTCCGGACGAGGAAACCCTCCGCCGGATGGATGCCGACCACGCCCATGAGGCGGCGGAGCACGGCGGCGTGCCCGACTACGCCAGCCACGACACACGGGAGATGAAGCTGGCCCTGGTGGGCAACCCCAACTGCGGCAAGACCACCCTGTTCAACGCCCTCACCGGCTCCAACCAGTACGTGGGCAACTGGCCGGGCGTGACAGTGGAGAAGAAGGAGGGCCGGGCCCAGGTGGAAGGCAAGTCCGTCACAGTGGTGGATCTGCCCGGCATCTACTCCCTCTCCCCCTACTCCATGGAGGAGATTGTTGCCCGGGACTTCATCGTGGGGGAGCGTCCCGACGCCATCATCGACATCATCGACGCCACCAACATTGAGCGCAACCTCTATCTGACCGCCCAGCTTCTGGAGCTGGAGCGGCCTATGGTCATAGCGCTCAACTTTATGGACGAGGTGGAGAAGCACGGCGACCACATCGACGTGGCGGGGCTGTCCAAGGCCCTGGGGGTGCCGGTCATTCCCATCACTGCCCGGTCAGGGGAGAACATTCAGACTCTGCTGGAGGCGGCCCACCGGCAGATGCACGTGGGCGTCACCATTGAGCCGGATGATCTGTACGACGGCTTTACCCACCAGATCCATCACAAGGTGGGCGAGCTGATCCACGACAAGGCCTACGCCGCCCATATCCCCGCCCACTGGGCGTCTATCAAGCTCATCGAGGGGGACGCCCTGGTGGAGAAAGCCCTGGGCCTGTCTCAGAGGGAGCGGGACGAGCTGGAGGCCGTCTGCCGGGAGTATGAGGGGGCCTATGATCTGGGCGACCGGGAGACCTTGATCGCCGACGCCCGCTACCAGTTCATCCAGACCGTGGTGGCCCAGTGCGTCAGGCGGGGCCGCCCTCTGGGGGCGCCCACCCTGTCCGACCGCATTGACGCCATCGTGACCCACAAGGTTCTGGCCATCCCGGTGTTCCTGCTGATGATGCTGTGTATGTTTGCCCTCACCTTCGGGCCGGGGCAGATGCTGGCCGACGGGGTGGACGCCCTTATCGGCGGCTGGTTTGCCGGGGGCGTCCGCTCCCTCCTGGCCGCCGCGGGTACTGCACCGTGGGTGGAGGCCCTGCTGGTGGACGGCGTGATCGCCGGTGTGGGCGGCGTGCTCACCTTCCTGCCCCAGATCGCCATTCTATTTCTGTTCCTGTCCTTCCTGGAGGATTCAGGCTACATGGCCCGGGCGGCCTTCATTATGGACCGGCTGCTGCGGCGCTTCGGCCTGTCCGGCAAGGCGTTTATCCCCATGCTCATGGGCTTCGGCTGCACCGTCCCGGCAGTCATGGGAGCCCGCACCATGGAGAACGAGAAGGACCGCCGCATGACCATCATGCTGGTTCCCTTTATGTCCTGCTCCGCCCGGCTGCCGGTGTACGGCCTGCTCACCGCCGCCTTCTTCCCCCAATACGGAGGGCTGGTGGTATTTTCCCTCTATCTGCTGGGACTGCTCTTCGCCATCGGCTCGGGCATCCTCCTCAAGAAGCTGGTTTTCCAGGGAGAGCCCGCCGCCTTCGTGCTGGAGCTGCCCCCCTACCGCCTGCCCACCCTCAAAAATATCGCCCTCCACGTGTGGGAGAAGGTAAAGGGCTTCCTGGTGAAGGCGGGCACCCTGATTCTGGCCATGAGTGTGCTGCTCTGGTTCCTCCAGTCTTTCGGCTTTGAGGGCGGGACCTTCGGCATGGTGTCCAACGAGGAGTCCTCTATCCTGGGCTTCGTGGGCGGCCTCCTGGCTCCCCTGTTCGCCCCCTTGGGCTTCGGCACCTGGCAGGCGGCGGTGGCCTTGCTCACCGGACTGGTGGCCAAGGAGATGGTGGTCTCCTCCATGAGCATGTTCTACGGCTTTTCTGTCACTGCCAGCGGTGCGGCGATTGCCGCCGCCCTGGGCGGCACCTTCCAAAGCCCCCTGGCCGCCTATTCCTTCCTGGTGTTCGTCCTGCTCTATGTGCCCTGCGTGGCGGCGGTGTCCACCATCCGCAAGGAGATGAACTCCACCAAATGGACACTGGCCTCCATCGGCTGGCAGTTGGGGGCCGCCTGGCTGGGCTCCTTCCTGGTCTATCAGCTCGGCTCTCTTGTGCTGCGGGTGATAGGATGTTAAAATATATCGTATATACCGGTGTGGCGGCGCTGATCGTATGGGCGGCGGCCTACCTGATCTACCGTTTCCACCAGAGTCTGAAGGGCAAGCGGGGGTGCGGCTGCGGCGGATGCCCTTCCTGCCCCCACACCCGCTGCCGCCACCGCAGGACATAGGATCCGATCCCCGCATCGGCCCGCATCAAGGAGGCGCTCTTATGGATCATCAACTCAAACAGCTTCAGGACTGGATCAGCGAGAGCCGGCATATCGTCTTTTTCGGCGGCGCGGGGGTGTCCACTGAGAGTGGTATCCCCGACTTCCGCAGCGTGGACGGCCTGTACCACCAGCAATACGCATTTCCGCCGGAGACGATTTTAAGCCACAGTTTTTTTGAGCGGAATCCGGAGGAGTTCTACCGATTTTACCGCAGCAAAATGCTCTTTCCGCAGGCCAGGCCCAATGCAGCTCATTGGAAACTGGCGGAGCTGGAGGCGGCGGGAAAGCTGACCGCCGTTGTGACTCAGAACATCGACGGGCTCCACCAGGCGGCGGGGAGCAAAACGGTGTACGAGCTCCACGGCTCCGTCCACCGGAACCACTGCATGAAGTGCCGCAGGTTCTACGGCCTGGACTTCCTGCTGGAGACCGGCGGCGTGCCCCGCTGTCCAGCGTGCGGCGGGGTGGTGAAGCCAGACGTGGTGCTCTACGAGGAGTGCCTGGACGAGACAACCATGGTGGGCGCGGTGGAGGCCATCGCCGGGGCGGACATGCTGATCATCGGCGGTACCTCCCTGGCGGTGTACCCGGCGGCGGGGCTGATCCGCTATTACCGCGGGAATAGGCTGGCCCTGATCAACAAGAGCGCCACCCCCTACGACAGAGAGGCCGGCCTGGTCATCAATGCCTCTCTCGGCGAAGTACTGGGAGCCATTCGGGTATAACAGAAGGGCGTCCACGTGGACGCCCTTTCACTTTTTTGTTGAAAATCGATAAAACCCATGGTATACTCTCCCTAAAGGGGGAGATACCGTGGAAAAGACCGCTGTGCAGAAGCTGGCTGGAGCTCTGAAAGTGTTGGTGACCATCACGCTTGTGTGTAATCTGGTGGCCCTGCTGCTGGTGCCCGGAATGAGCCTGATGAAAGGGCCGGAAGAGCTCCTGGCCCTGACACCCTACGAAAACCCGCTGGAGGTTCCCCTCCGGGTGGGGATCGCGTTTGTCCTGAGCTGGGGCTGGGTGTGGACGGCCGGGGTGTACGAGGTAGTCCTCGCCCTGTTCCTGCTGTTCTGCGGCATCTGCACCGCCGTAATCTTGTGGCAGGGCCGCCGGGTGCTGGGCACCATCCTGACGGGCGCCCCTTTCCGGGCGGAGAACGGCGTCAGCCTCCGGCGGGCGGCAGTGTGTTGCTTTTTGATCGCCGCCGCCGCGCTGGCACGGGTGGTGTGGGGGCTGTTCTACTACGGTTCCGTCGCGCCCCTGCTGACCTATAACGCCCTGTTCGTCCCCATCTTTATCCTGGGCGGCCTGCTCTGCCTGGTCATGTCCGCGCTGTTCCGCCAGGCGGCGGAGCTGAAGGCGGAGAATGATCTGACTATTTGAGGAGGGGAAGCCATGCCCATTGTCGTCAATCTGGACGTGATGATGGCCAAGCGGAAGATGAGTCTCAACGAGCTCTCCGCCCGGGTGGATATCACCCTGGCCAACCTGTCCATCCTGAAAAATAACCACGCCAAGGCGGTGCGCTTTACCACGCTGGAGGCTATCTGCAAGGCGTTGGACTGTCAGCCGGGCGACCTGCTGGAATACGTGCCGGAGTCGGCAGAACACCCGTAGGGGTGGCCTTTGGCTGTCTGTTTTTTTGTTATATTCAAAAAAATATTATTGAAATTCGATAATAATAAATTGACAAACAATCCCTCCTGTGCTATCCTCAGAGACAGACAGGAGGGATTGCTTTATGATGCGGATATGGATTGCGGTGCTGCCGGTGCTCCTGCTGCTGGCGGGCTGCGGTGGGGAGAAGGACGCCGGTTACGTGGCCCGGAAATTGGATATTGTGCTGCCGCAGCCGGCGGCAGTCACCTCCGGGGACAGCCACGGGGGCTTCCACGGGGACTTCCACGGGGACGGCCTGCTCCACATGGAGCTGACCTTTTCCCAAGAGGACGCCCTGGCGGTGGAGGAGGCCGTATCCAGCGCGGGATGGAGTCTGTTTCCCATGGAGCCGGAATTGGAGGAGCGCCTCTACCCGGACGGCGCCGGCGCGTCGGACTGGCCGGACTGGCCCGTGCCAGCCCGGGGATGGTGGTATCTGGAGGACCGTCAGGAGGACGAGACGGAGGATATGTGGCAGCGGTACTCTTACAACTATACCTTTGCGGTCTATGACCCAGATACCGGCATCCTGTACTACCAGGAGCTGGACACCTGAGACAGGAGGAATGTCGGAATGGACGATCTGAGCACCCTCGGCCCGCTGGCGCTGGGCCTGTTGGCGTGGGCGCTGGGCCTGGCAGCCCTGATGACCCGCCGGACGGGACTGTGCGCCCCCAGTCTGGGGTGCTGCGCCGTCGCTCTGTCCCTGGTGCCTCTCCATGTCTACCTGGAGGTGGAGGCGGGCGACTTGTCCGCCATTCAGGATACAGCGCACGCCTTCGCCCTCAGCGCCGCCGCTCTGGTTCTTGGAACCCTGGCGCTCAACGCCGCGGCATGGCTCCGTACCAGATATAAGGAGTGAGACAAATGGAGGAGAAAAAGACTATCCCGGTAACGCCGCCCGTGACGGCGGCCCGGCGGGTGTTTCCGGTGGACGGGAGGGATCGGGCGCTGCTGGTTCTGGCATGGGGCGTGGGCGTCCTGTGCGCGGAGGCGCTGCTCTGGGGCCTGTCCGGCCTGGTGATGACCCTCCTGGCGGCGGCATGGTATGGCGTCCTGTTCTGGTACGGCGGCGCCGCTCCGCTGGCCAGGCGGGAAAACCGCCTTCTTCTGTACGCCGTGGGCCTGTTGGCTCTGACCTTCGTCCTGTTTGCCAATCCGTGGCTCCGGCTGTGGAACACACTGGCCCTCGTTCTGCTGATGGGAATTCAAATGGGGGGCTGGCCGGGGATGGAGGTGTATTCCGTTGGGACATCCGCCATGTTGGGGGAGCGTTTCCTGCGGGTGATGGGCGGCCTGTTCGGCTATCTGGGCGCGCCGGTTCAGGCGCTGGGCTCCATTCGGGGCCTCTCCCGCAAAAAGATGCCCTATGTCCTGGGGGCACTGCTGGTGTGCGTTCCACTGCTGATGGTGCTCTTTCCCCTGCTCACATCGGCGGATGCGCTGTTCGCCCAGGTGACCCGCCGGGCGGCGGACTGGTTTGATGAGCATCTGGCGCTGTGGGCCCTGCGGTTGATTTTCGGACTGCTTGTCGCCCCATTCCTGTTCGGGCTGCTCTACTCCCTGCGGCGGCCGGAGCCGCTGAAGCGGCTTACCCGGCCCGTGGAGGGACTTTCAATGGAGGCCGCAGGGCCGGTCACCGTCCTGGCAGTGCTGGATGTCCTGTATGCCTTCTTTCTGGCGGTGCAGTGCGCAGCGCTGTTCGGCGGCGCTGACTACCTGGCCCGGGCGGGAATCAGCTATGCGAGCTATGCCCGCAGCGGTTTTTTCCAGCTTGTGGCCGTAGCTGCGGTCAATTTGGCCTGCCTGCTGGCCTGCCTTGCTCTCTGCAAGGGTGAGGGGCGGGGGCTCAGGATGGTGCAGGTGCTGGGTACACTCCTGGTGGCGGCCAGCGGTGTGCTGCTGGTATCCGCCCTGTGGCGCATGAACCTCTATGTGGGGGCCTATGGGTTGTCCTTTAAGCGGGCGCTGACCTATTGGGGGATGGCCGTGCTGGCGGTGCTCCTGGCAGCCGCCCTGTGGAAGGTGTGGCACCGGCACTTCCGCTGGTTCCGGGTGCTGCTGAGCGTGGGGGCGGCGGGCTGGCTGCTCCTTAACTACGCCAATGTGGACGCCTTGGTGGCCCGCTACAACATTGGCCGCGGCCTGGACACCGGGGCGATACTCTCCGCCTCGGACGGACGGCTGGGGGCTCTGCCTGCGCTGGAGGAGCTGCTGGAGGCCCAGCCGGAGGAGACAGAGCTGCGCCAGGCGGTGGAGACGCTTCGGGACAGCGCCAGGTGGCAGGCCGCCCATTGGCAGACCTGGTCGGTGGCCGCTTGGCGGGGGCAGTAGCAGGAACAAAAACCGCCCGGACAGCGTTTGCCGTCCGGGCGGTCGCCCCTCTGCTCAGAGGGTGCCGGTGCAGAAAAAGGTGAAGCGGCCGCTGGCATATACCGTACCCGCTCCGTCGTCCACGGTGATGGATACCAGGCAGGTGGTGCGGCCACGGTGCTCCACCCGGGCCCGGGCGGTCACCTGACCCGCTCTGGCGGAGCGGATGAAATCAAGGCTGCCGTGGAGCGTCACATACTTCCGGCCGTCGGTCCGGCAGGCGCTTCCGGCGGCACAGTCGGCCAGCGTGTAGTAGGCCCCTCCGTGGAGCAGACCATAGGGGTTTAGACTATCCGGCCCGATCTCCAGGATGGCCTCCGCCGTGCCGTCCCCAGTTTGATGGGTCGTGATACCGTTATAGACGGCAAAGGCGTTTGCCCTTGCAATTGCGTCAAGCTGTGCTTCGTCTGCCATGTTTCCCGATTCCTCAATCTTTCAGAATGATGCGGTCGCCCTCGATGCGCTCCACCGTGGCGAGGGCCTCCACCCGGATGCCCATCCGCCGCAGAACACGGCCGCCGTCCCGCATGGCCTTTTCGATGGCCACGCCCACGCCGGCCACCTCGCCGCCCGCCTTGGAGACGAGTTCCAGCAGGCTCAGAATGGCCTGCCCATTGGAGAGGATATCGTCTACCAGGAGAACCACGTCGTCCCCGTCCAGGTACTTTTTAGAGACCCGCAGGGTATAGGACTTCTCCAGAGAGAAGGAGTGGGTTTCGGCCGAGTAGACCTCCGGATCGATGTACCCGGTCTGGAACTTCTTCGCATAGACCGCCGGGACATCCAGAGCTCGTGCTACAAAACAGGCCAAGGCGATACCGGAGCTTTCCGCAGTCAGTACCTTGGTGATCCTCACACCCCGGAAACGCTTTGCCAGCGCGTTTCCCATGTGCTCCATCAGATTTATATCCATACAGTGATTGAGGAACATGTCCACGTGGATGATGTCCCCCTCGCCGACCACCGCATCGCTTAAAATCCGTCGTTTTAATTCTTCCATGGTACTCCCTTCCGTCCAATGCACGGTTTCAATGCTTCTGAATAAGATTATAAACTATTTTACACGCCCCTGCAATATTGACAAGCGCACAAAAATAGGGTATTCTAATCAATACAGTGATTGTGGCTTTGTGACGCTACCCGCCCACAGCCAGTTGCAGCGGTATCCAAGTGGTCATAACGGGGCTGACTCGAAATCATGTGACAGGATTGCATAAATTGAATATTCTATACGGAAGCGTATCGAAGTGGTCGTAACGAGCTTGACTCGAAATCATGTTTCCCATGTGGAGTGCCAATAGGCTGAACCCCTTGAACCATGCGGGTTCCAGCTGAGTTCAAATTGAATTATGTTGCTTGTTCTATCCTGTTGTTCTTCCCGATTTCCACTGGCTGAATTGGCCGGCGGCTTGGGGTCCAGGGATATAACATATATTTGGAGATGTACCCAAGTGGTTGAAGGGTCCGCACTCGAAATGCGGTAGGCCGGCTCAACCCCGGCGCGAGAGTTCGAATCTCTCCATCTCCGCCAAGAGGTCTGCTAGCGAAAAGCTGGTAGACCTCTTTCCTTTTATAGAGAAACCGCCGATAGCTTTTGCAACATGGGCGTCACGATGTCCTGCTCAATGGCCGCAGCGGATTGTTGCTTTGTGGCATATTGCAGATGCCCGTAAATATCCACCGTCGTTGAGATCTCACTGTGGCCCAGCCATTCCTTTACCTGCTCCATTGGAACACCGTTAGCCAGCAAAAGCGATGCGCAGGTATGGCGGAGATCATGGAAACGAATGTGACGCAAGTTGTTCTTGGCGAGCAATTTCCCAAAGGTTGAGGATACATAGTTTGGTTTAATGAGATTTCCGATCACATCAACACAGACATACCCCAAGTACTCCTTGTTGTAGGAACGCCCGCACAGCTTACGATTCTCTTCCTGCTGTTTCTTGGCCTCCAGCAACCGCTCTTTCAAAAAGGGGATCAGCGGATAGGTCCGTAAGCTGGACTTATTTTTGGCCTTGTCCTTTTTTATGGTAAGCTGCTCCCCTTTTATGCTACAAGTTGTCACCGTGTGGCGGATGGAAACACAGTTATGGTTAAAGTCAAAGGCACTCCATTTCAGACCAATCACCTCGCTGCGGCGCAGGCCGTAAAAAGCAGTCAGAAGAACTACCAGTTCGATCTTATGCCCCTTGATGACTTCAAGCAGATCCAGGACTTCCGAATCCAGATAATAGTCACCCTTGAAGGCCTCCTTCTTTGAAATGATAATCCGATCAGATGGATTACTGGGGATCAGATTCTGATCGACCGCATAGTTCAGCGCACTATGGATCAGGGCGTGGTAGTGCTTTACGGTAGACGGTTTGACCCGTTCCAATTCCTTCTCGTAAAAGGCAATAATATCTTTTTTCGTAAGATCACAAAGGGCAATAGGATGTTCCCGGAAATACGGAGCAACCGGGTTATTGAGTTGCTGTTCGTATCCCGAATAGGTAGAGAGTTCGATGGGCTTTCCATCAATCACCCGCCCGGTAGCAGACTTATACTTATACTCCAGCCACTGATACAGGAAATCCACAAAGGGAATTTCTGCTGGCGAGGGACCGGACGGGGATACCAACTGCTGTGAGGCTGCAGCCTCCTGGCACAGCTTCTCCGTCCATTCCTTTCGGATGGTTGGGAGCATATTGTTTGCCCAGGTCTTGTTGCCTTTGGCTTTCTTGTGTGTTGGAATCCATTTGGGTCGTCTCTTTCCATTCTCATCGATAAAGTTCAGAACCCAATAGAGATATCCTTTTTTCTCGGCTACATGGCCGGAGACTAGCTTTTTGTTCTCTTGCAGGTGTACCGCTGACATTTTAGTCGTTCCTCCTTTTGCGGTATTGCGTTCACCTACCAATGACACCTTATTGTACCATTGGACGAACCAAAGCACAAATTTTTACTCTGTCTGAACCGTTTACTTTCTGCGGCCATCTGCCGAATGCTGTTACAACAATCTGTTACTCTGCTGTCGCATTACCGCTTATCTGTAGATAGCGGAGAATGTAGGCTTTTGGGATACGATATGCACGCCCAATTTTCAGGCACTCAATTTTCCCATCTTTCAGCAGCTTGTACCCGGTTTTTGTGCTTACGCCAAGCGCCTCACACATCTGGCCAATGTCCATTACATCCGGGTAGTCTTTTAACATCAATCGGTAAGCATCTCTGGGAGAGAGCAGGCCGCCGTTATTTTGATGCATTGTGTTTTCTCCTTTCCTTGAGAAATCCAATGTAAGAGCTCGCCATAACTAAGTTCTCTCCATAGGCGCGTATGGCTGAAGGCTTACACCCTCCTCTCCCCTGCTGGAAATCACATATGGACTCACCCATCCGCAGCTGTTTTTTCAGATTTCCCATTATTCTAGTTATTACTTTACCGTATTCAAAATCACATGCACGCACTGGCAGCATCAAGTGCCAGTGCGTGGTATCTAACCTTGAAGTTGATCGCCACATTTATCAAACCCCTGGCGAATTGGGAGTATGAGCAGGCTGTCCATGACCAGGACAATTCATAGCTCCGCAGCATCGGACAAACCGTGTGCCGCAGGGTTCCCCCTCTTACGTGGGAGGCCAACGACCTGAAGTACCATTATATCTGTGCTGCACTCCTCCCGGATGGGCCATAAGCACCCAGGCGTATCGCTTACGGATCGCTCGCACCAGCATAGCCAGTGGTCATGGCGGCAAGCAAAAAACTGCATTGGCACAGTGAAGTACCTGCTCATACTGTCGATATTCTATTATCAAGGTTCACTGAGAAGTAGAAACCCCTCTATTAACAAGGACATTTGGAGACGATTTTTTAAGGCTCCTGGAAAAGTTTTTCTAAAATCTTTTTGAGATTCTTCTTGCCCGCCTGGATGCTGTAGTAAATAGCCTGGACTGAGGCACCATCGGCATCAGCAATTTCCTGCAGAGTCATATCCATAAAATAATATGCATAGATCCGGTCAGCCTGTTTTCTGGGGATCGACCGCAATGCCTTATAGAGTTCTTCATTCCGTATATGCTCCAAAGTTTCTTCTTCTGGCCCAGGTACTCGGTCTAAAATATGAGCCTCCACTCCTGGATCACTGTCCAGGGACACCACATCCCCATTTCGTCTTCTCCGCTTCTCCAGAGCCTGGTCAGCAAGATGGTACTGCTCAAACATCGCATCAACCTTACAAGAAACAGGATATTCTGAGTATGTGGAATCCAGGTGGGGGTATTCTTTACGCAAATCAATGTATTTCATTTTAAAAACTCCTTTGACTCATTTGCGAATCAATGGAGTTGCTACGGATATGCGGCAATAAACGGATGCCAATGTTTGATGAACCAATAATGAGCAAAAAAATAACAGGCACACCGAACCATGTCATATAAACGACAAAATTCGACATACCTGAGGCAATCAAATACTTCACACTCATTCTGTTTAAAGAGGTTATCTTTTATTTGTATAAACTATTCTTGACAAGGGCATAATGCCAAGTGAAAAAGTTTTAGATTTTCCAGTGGATTGTAACACTCTCACTGGTAGCGTCAATCTGTGATATGAGTATATCAACCACCTTGCGCTTATCGTCAAAGCTCACGGACTCCCAATCATCAAGATAGCCCGTAATGCTATCAATCTGTGAAGCGGAAACAGAATTAGCGGTGAGGTCTGCGACCAGCCGGAGCTGTTTCTGCCGTTCCGCGTCCAGTTCCTCAATGCGGGTGTTTGCGTATTGCAGGAGAAGCGAATTAGCGCCGGACAAAGTGTCCAGAAGTTTCTCGATCTCGCTTTCCGTCTTTGCCAAGGCAACGCGGGCGGCGGTCAGCTTCGGATTGTAGCTTTGTTCCTTACCGCCTTTCAGCGTGTGGAATTTCCGCATCTTCTTAACCATCTCGCCGTAAACAAACGCCTCCATGCTTTGCGCGGTCAGCGTACCGGCTCCCTCGCAGCTCTTATTGTCTGCCCGTTGTTTGCACCGCAGGTAGGTGACACCATTTCTGGCGTTCAGACTTGCCAGGGCATAGCCGCAACGTCCACACTTGATTTTCCCGGCCAGCCATGTGTTATGGCATTTCCGGCCATTCTGGAATGTGGTGTTTTGTGAGAGCTTGCGCTGAACGGTCAGCCAGAGCTGGGAGGGGATGCGCCCCTGGTGGGGAGCAATCACGAGGATCGGCTCCTCGCCCTCGCGTCCTTGATAGAGGTAACAGCTATTGTCCCCTGTGAACATTTCCGGGGGACTTTCGATTTTTACGCCCTGGGCCTTGAAGTATTCGTAGATGTCCATATCGGCCTGGACGTAGACGGGGTTTCTCAGCAGTTGAGCAATAAACCCGCGCTTTAGGGACTTGTCATAAACCTTGATGTCGTTCTCGGCAAAGTACCGGGATATATCGCCGTAGGAATTGCCCGGCTCCGCATACATTTGATACATCAGCTCGGCAAAATCCATTTCCGCATTTTCCACCAGCTTCTTTGTCTTGATCCCGTCCATGACGATGGGCTCAGTATCAAAACCGTATGGCGTCCGGCCCCGCATATAGTAGCCTTTGGTACACCGGGAATAGAAAGCGTCCTGCACACGCATCTGGATGCTTTCACGTTCAAGCTGGGCAAAGACAATGCAGATATTGAGCATCGCCCGGCCCATCGGTGTGGAAGTGTCAAACTTTTCTGTGCAGGACACAAACTCCACATCATACTGCTTGAACAGTTCCATGAGCTTTGCAAAGTCCACGATGGAACGGCTAATCCGATCCAGCTTGTAGACGATCACCCGCTTAATCAGGCCCAGCCGGATGTCCTGCAGAAGCCGCTGGAAGTCGGGGCGCTCAATGTTTTTGCCGGAGTAGCCCTTGTCTTTGTATTCCTTACCCTCACCGCCTTTAAGCTCATAGCGGCAAAATTCAAACTGACTTTCAATGCTGATACTGTCTTTTTTGTCAATCGACTGCCGCCCATAAATTGCATCTATTCTACTATCCATAATTAGCTCCCTTCCGTTAAACGGGAGCCAACCTACAATTATATTGTACCTCTGCCGCCCCCTTACTACAAGGATGACTCTGGCCTACCCCCGCCCGGCATATTTGCGGAACACGTCAAACAGCCGCCGCTCGATCTCGCGGTTGCGCTTGTCCTGTTCCTGCGGGGAAAAAACGGGGGTGAGATTTTTGACGGTGATCGTGCGATCTCCGAGAACAGCAGTTTTGATTTCACTTTCATATTTGACCTGTGCCTGCATAAAATCCCTCCCATACAATCAAAGAATGTCTTGAAACATGGCAAAGGCCAGCACCGGGAAAGTGCTGGCCTTTGGCCGGATATGTACCTCTGGACAAAGTGTCCAGAACTTAGTAAGGGCTCCGCTCGTAGTAAGCCTCGGCCTCCTGCAAAGTGGTATAGTCGAATACCTCGTAAAGCTCGACCATCACCTGTTTAATGTCGGACGGCTTAAAGCCGCACCGCTCCATCGCGGCGATGACGTACCCCCGGCAGGCATCGTTGCTCCACGGCTGGGAGAGCAAGGCCGCCAGTTCTGGATCATAGTTCATAGAGCGTTCCCCTCTTTCTTGATAAATTAGGGAGTGCCGCGCCCGTTTCCTTGACCTGTCCAAAGACAACCATACTCGGCGCGGCATCCCCACGCAACGGGGAACGGCGGCCCGGAGGGACAGGCGGCCAGCCTGTCCACTGGCGGATCGTGGCCGTGGGTTGGCCCGGCCCACCTGCGGCGCTGGTGTTTGTCGCTCGTTCTCCGTGGAGAGAAGTCACCGCGCACCCGCCGCCCGGCTCCCCGCGCTATGCTCAGGGCCGCCGCCGTTCCGTTGCGGAGAGGTTTATATTTCCCTCTCTAATAACCAAGACATTTTTACATCAATTCCAAGTGGGGAAACAGCAAAAATCAAAAAGTTTTTTTCATGCGTTCCAGGCCCCGCTTGATAGACTGGCGGACGGACTCCTCATGCACACCATCAGCCTCAGCAATCGCTTTGATGCTTATGCCAAGAATGATGTGAGCGTCGATCCGGCGGCCCTGGATCTCCGGCAGGGAATTGAGCGCGTTCCACAGCCGGATAAACCGCTCCTTGAGTTCCAGGACTTCCTGGGGCGTGGGCTCATGCAGGCAGGCGGAGTATTCGATCCCGTCCTCACAGTCCAGGGAATACTGCGCTTTGTGCCGGGTGAGCCGCCGCTGGTAGGCCGCTTCATAGCGGACGCTGGCCCGGAGCGCCTCGGCCACTTCCTCGGTGACTTCGATAAACTGATCCTGCGTGTACCAATAATAAAAATCTTTCAGATTGATGGTAGTCATTATAAACCTCCGTTTCGGTGTTGGGTGAACGAGTGACCGAAACGGGGGCTGGCGGAGAGCGGCACCCAGGGGAGCCGCCCCGCACCTCTGGACAAAGTGTCCAGAAGTCGGACAAACAAAATGCGCCTGCGCGACACAAAGCCACGCAAGCGCATGAAATGACAAATTCATTTATGTACTGCCAATTTTCGCGTCCACCGCCGGACTGATCCTGCTGGGCGGGTGGGCTTTTTTTGACAGGTTAGGGGGATGGAAAAAGAAAAAGGACACGGCGATACCTCCTGGACACCGCCGTATCCTTAAAAAAGGGCGACTTTAACACACCCCCCGTAATCTCATTTTTTGAAAAGAAAACGGCGGCTTGAAATTTGTTATTTCAAAACCGCCGTAAGGCTACTGTATTTTGTTTTGGCGCATGAATACCCAGCCGCCGAAACAACGGTTTTTTTATTATCCCGTTGGGCGGTAAATCTTGTAAGGTTTAGAAAAGTCAGAAAACTTCTATCTGTCCAGGATAATTCATTCCCTTTTCAATAAGAGGCCCTTTAGCTCCCATTGTAAAAGCGATGTCGCTACTACGAATGGACATTAACCGATCACCGGCTTTAAGATTAAGAAATTTCAGCGTTTTTGGGGGTAGCTGCACTGTTCCTTCTTTGGATAATGGAAGCCACGCATAGCTTCTTCCCTTATATGGAATAAACTGGCCCGCACTACCTGAATGTTCCCCTGTCAATCCCGGCAAATCATCTATGATGTGCTTTAATTTTGAAGATGCTAACATCCTTTGATTTGTGACGCAAAAACCGCCAGTTATTTTACTACCAGTGAAAATAATGATTTCCGGTTCACTGGTCAAATTGTATTCAGATAGTGTCATTGTCGGAAAATGTATCGTCCCTTCTGCTCCTATTACTGACCATCCAAATACATATTTCCCGCCTTTGTTTAATTGCGGCATAGTTTTCCTCCTTTACATTTCTTGCTTTTGCTGATATACTAAAGTTAATATGTAGTTGTAGTACTCTATATATAGAGTACTACAACTCAAGACTAATGTCAAGGGAGTAAAACTATGCTTACGAAAACGGCAACTATTATTTTGGGGATAATCCAAAAACATCCAGTTAATGCGTATGAACTTATCAAAATGCTATCGCGCTTTCAATTAAAAGATTGGTATGATATTGCAGACTCCACAGTTTATGCAACACTTAAATCCTTAGAAAAAAAACAATATATCACTGGCAGAGTACAAAAAGATGGAAATATGCCTGATAAGACAGTTTATTCGCTAACCGATGCTGGCACGAAAGAATGGAATACAGCTATTAAATTTTTTCTTACTCATTTTGATTACGATCTTATTCCATTTATGATTGCGAGCTTTTTTGCCGAAAGTATTGGAGTAGACGAAGCTATAAAGTGTTTGGAAGAACGCCTTGATTATTTGAAAAAAAATAGCAAAGGGCTTACAAGACAAATCGAAGAATTGGAAGTGGAAAAGGATATTCCCTATTATGTCATCGGAAATGTGCAGCACAATGCGCTTATTGTTGAAACTGAAATCACAGTTACACAACAAATGATCGCTAAATATAAAAGCAGGCTTTTCGATCAATAATATGAAATAAAATACTACTTTAAGTCAAATTATATTTCGTTCTCATAGCCTCACCCGAAATGTAGAATAATATAGGGTGATATGAGAATGTACCAATACGACAAACATCTTGATTTTCATGCCCTGGGCCGTGAGATCAAACGCAAACGGGAAGCAAAAGGCTGGACGCAGGAGTACCTGGCTCAGCTTGTGGATCGCACCCCGCGCTCCATCATGTATATGGAGAACCGGGGCCAGAAACCAAGCCTCAATGTTTTTTACCAGCTTGTCACCCTGCTGGAAATTTCCGTGGATCAATTCTTTTTCCCGGACAAGCTCAACGGAGAGAGCACCTGCCGGAAGCAGATAGATGTTATGCTCAATTCAATGGACGAAAAAGAACTAACCGTAATGAAATACACAGCAGAGGGACTGCAAAAAGCCCGTGAAACGGAGGATGCGTATGATATGTACCCCCTTTACTGGACACCCAGTAGAGGGGGTATTATTATGCGGTAC
>OOBP01000210.1_pt1 | contig 66325 bp, 68 predicted proteins | sample 1671681 | NCBI WGS metagenome assembly OOBP01 (sample SAMN06348181, study PRJEB24527) | human gut metagenome
GACTCAGAAGTCATTCTTTTGTCTCAGCGCTTGGCGCTCAAGTATAATACCATACGCCGGGTCAGATGTCAACACTTTTTTGCAAGTTTTTCAGGTTTTTTCGCACCGACTCAAATCCGCTTCAACCTCTTGTATTCTTCAGGTAATTTCTTTTGTCTTTTATAATGTATTATATAAGGGGGTACAGTATAGACAATGACCTTTATTACCCTGCGGAAAGCACTACTTCCTTTGCGCAGATTGTCAAGAGGTTTCGTCTCAAATTTTGTTCCGGAAATTTTCCTCTATTTTTGGCGAAAGCTACAAAACACAAAATGTAGTGGTTATTCCATTGACATATCACTAAATAGTGATATGATAGTACCAACGACCAATGAGAGCTGCGGGTGCCTCTTGTATCAGGAGACACCCGTTCACACTGTATACGCGAAACAGGAGGAGCGCTATGAAGATCATCAAACGCAACGGTGCGGAAGTGCCTTTTGATATTACCAAGATCATTACCGCTGTCACCAAGGCCAGCGATTCGGTAGGCGGCAAGGCCCGTCTCTCCCGGGAGCAGATCACTGACATCGCCGCAGCTGTGACCGACCAGTGTCAGGCACTCAACCGCGCTGTCAGCGTGGAAGAGGTACAGGATATGGTGGAAAACCAGCTCATGGACATCAAGGCCCATGACATCGCCCGCCACTATATCACCTACCGCTATATCCAGAGCCTCAAGCGCCAGACCAACACCACCGACGAGCGCATCCTGAGCCTCATCGAGTGCCAGAACGAGGAAGTCAAGCAGGAGAACGCCAACAAGAACCCCACCGTCAACAGCGTCCAGCGCGACTATATGGCCGGTGAGATCTCCAAAGACCTGACTGCCCGCCTGCTGCTGGACCCGGAGATCGTCAAGGCGCATCAGGAAGGCCTTATCCACTTCCACGACTCCGACTATTTTGCCCAGCACATGCACAACTGTGACCTCGTCAATCTGGACGACATGCTCCAGAACGGCACCGTCATCTCCGGCACCTATATTGAGAAGCCTCACAGCTTCTCCACCGCCTGCAACATCGCCACCCAGATCATTGCACAGGTGGCTTCCAACCAGTATGGCGGTCAGAGCATCAGCCTGACCCATCTTGCCCCCTTCGTGGACGTTTCCCGCAAGAAGATCGCTGCCGAGGTCGAGGCCGAGATGGAGGGTCTGGATGTCTCTGCCGAGCGCAAGCATGAGATCGTGGAACGCCGCCTGCGCAGCGAGATCAACCGCGGCGTCCAGACCATCCAGTATCAGGTCGTCACCCTCATGACCACCAACGGTCAGGCCCCCTTCATCACCGTGTTCATGTATCTGGGCGAAGCCCGCAATGCGCAGGAGAAAGCCGACCTCGCCATCATTATCGAGGAGACCATCCGTCAGCGCTATCAGGGTGTGAAGAACGAGGCCGGTGTCTGGATCACCCCCGCCTTCCCCAAACTCATCTATGTGCTGGAAGAGGACAACATCCACCCCGGTGACCCCTACTACTACCTGACCGAGCTGGCTGCCAAGTGTACCGCCAAGCGGATGGTCCCCGACTACATCTCCGAGAAGAAGATGCTCGAGCTGAAGGTAGACAAGAATGGCGAGGGCCACTGCTACACCTGCATGGGCTGCCGCAGCTTCCTGACCCCCTATGTGGACCCCGAGACCGGCAAGCCCAAATACTACGGCCGTTTCAATCAGGGTGTGGTCACCATCAATCTGGTGGACGTTGCCCTGAGTTCTGAGGGCAACTTTGAAAAGTTCTGGAAGATCTTTGACGAGCGTCTGGATCTGTGCCATCGCGCCCTGCAGGCCCGTCACAAGCGGCTGCTGGGCACCCCCAGTGACGCCGCACCCATCCTGTGGCAGTACGGCGCACTGGCCCGCCTGAAGAAGGGTGAAAAGATCGACAAGCTGCTGTTCGGCGGCTATTCCACCATCAGCCTGGGTTATGCCGGCCTGTATGAGTGCGTGAAGTATATGACCGGCAAGAGCCACACCGACGCCGGTGCCAAGCCCTTTGCCCTGAGCGTGATGCAGCACATGAACGACAAGTGCAACGCGTGGAAGAAAGCCGAGAACATGGACTACTCCCTCTACGGCACCCCGCTGGAATCCACCACCTACAAGTTTGCCAAGTGCCTGCAAAAGCGCTTTGGCATCGTGAAGGGCATCACGGACAAGAACTATATCACCAACAGCTACCACGTCCATGTCTCCGAGCCCATCGACGCCTTTACCAAGCTGAAATTCGAGGCCGACTTCCAGCGCCTGTCCCCGGGCGGCGCCATCAGCTATGTGGAAGTGCCCAATATGCAGGATAATCTGGAAGCCGTCATGAGCGTGCTGCAGTTCATCTACGACAACATCATGTACGCCGAGTTGAACACCAAGTCCGACTACTGCCAGTGCTGCGGCTACGACGGCGAGATCAAGATCGTCGAGGACGACGGCAAGCTGGTGTGGGAATGCCCCAAGTGCGGCAACCGTGACCAGAACAAGCTGAATGTCGCCCGCCGCACCTGCGGCTATATCGGCACCCAGTTCTGGAACCAGGGCCGGACGCAGGAGATCAAGGATCGGGTGTTGCACTTGTGATCCTCTCAGGCGCTTCGCGCCAGCTCCCCCAGAGGGGGAGCCATTGGCAAGCTACCCAAGCACAAAAAAATTGCAAGGCAAAGCAGCGTGCTCTGCTTTCAGGTCTGATTTATGAATTACGCGACTATTAAATATTACGACATCGCCAACGGGCCGGGCGTCCGCACCAGCGTCTTCGTTTCCGGCTGCCGCCACCACTGCCCCGGCTGCTTCAATGAGGTGGCATGGGATTTCGGCTATGGCCAGCCCTTCGACAAGCCCGTCCGCAACGAGGTGTTCGCCTCCTGCAAGCCGGACTATATCACGGGCCTCTCCCTGCTGGGCGGCGAGCCGATGGAGCCGGAGAACCAGCGGGAGCTGGTGACCTTTGTGCAAAATTTCAAAGCCCTTTACCCGAAAAAAACGGTCTGGTGCTACTCCGGCTACACCTGGGAGCAGCTGACCGGCAAAGTCCCCTGCCACGCGCGGTGCGAAGTCACCGACGAACTGCTGAGTCTGCTGGATGTGCTGGTGGATGGCCGCTTCGTGGAGGCTGAGCACGACATCTCCCTCCGCTTCCGGGGCAGCCGGAACCAGCGTCTGCTGGATGTTCCCAAGTCCCTCGCCGCCGGGCAGCCGGTGTGGTGGCAGGACGAAAAAGTGTTCTCCACCCATACGATGGAATGATAAACAAAAAGCGCAGATTTTCCACAACGAGCCTCTCCGCTCGTGGAAGATCTGCGCCTTTTTCTTATTCTCTGCTCCCCACCATATCCTCAATAGCCCGCAGGAAGGCCATGCCATAGCGGGCGGCTTTCTTTTCGCCGACGCCGGTGATGTTCAAAAACTCATCCATGCTCAGAGGCTTGCTCTGGACCATTTCGCGGAGGGTAGCGTCGCTGAACACCATGTAGGCCGGAACATTCTGCTTCGCTGCAAGACGCTTGCGGAGGGCGTAGAGCGCGGCCAGCAGCTTCTCGTCTGCCTCGCTGAGGTCGCCGCCGGCAGCAGCACGGCGGGCCGACAGCCGCCGGGAGTTGGCCGCGGCCCTCTGCTTTGCGGCGGCAGCGCGCTGTTCCACCTCCTGCGCGTTCTGCTCGGCAAAGAGGCAGCAGGAACAGTTGCCGCACTTTTCAGGTGCGGCCTCGCCGAAATAGTTTAGCATGAACCGCCGCAGGCACTTCTGGGTGGTGGAGTAGAAGGTCATATACTTGAGCCGCTCTTCCGCCTTGCGGGCGGCCTCGGCCTTGACGTCGGCGGGCAGGCCGTTGTCCGCCTCCATCTCTTTGTCGATGAAGAAGCGGATGGTTCGCACATCTGTACCGGAATAGAGCAGGATGCAGCGGGACGGCAGACCGTCGCGGCCCGCGCGGCCCGCCTCCTGATAATAGCTCTCCAGATCCTTGGGCATATTGTAATGGATGACGAACCGGACGTTGGGCTTGTCAATGCCCATGCCGAAGGCGTTGGTCGCCACCATGATTTGAACGCGGTCGTAGAGGAAGTCGTCCTGATTCTTCCGGCGCACCTCGGCGTCCAGCTTGGCGTGGTAGGCCGCTGCCCGGATGCCCCGGCTCTGGAGCAGGCGGGCCGTCTCGTCCACCTGCTTCGTAGTGCTGCAATAGACGATACCCGCGTTGTCGCCCTCCCGGAGCACAAGGTCCAGCAGCTCCTTGGGCTTCTGGCTGGGCAGGGCGCGGCGCGTCTCGAAGTAGAGGTTGGGCCGGTCGAAGCCGGTCGTCACCTCATAGGGCTGATGGAGCTCGAGGTGGCTGCGGATGTCGTCCCGCACCCGGGCCGTCGCCGTGGCCGTGAACGCGCCCACCACCGGGCGATTCGGCAGGCTGTCCACGAACTCCTTGATGCGCAGATAGCTGGGGCGGAAGTCCTGCCCCCACTGGCTGATGCAGTGGGCCTCGTCCACCGTCACCATGCTGATGAGCTTTTCCTGTGCGAAGCGCTGGAAGCCCGGCATTTCCAGCCGCTCCGGGGCCACATAGATGATCTTATACCAGCCCTCCCGGGCGCGGCGGAGCATGAGGGCCTTCTGGTTGTCGGTGAGGCTGTTGTTAAGGAAGGCCGCCGCCACACCGGCCTGCACCAGCGCCCCCACCTGGTCCTTCATCAGGCTGACCAGCGGCGACACCACGATGGTGATTCCCGGCAGAAGCAGCGCCGGCACCTGATAGCAGATGGATTTGCCCGCACCGGTGGGCATCACCGCCAGCACATCCTGCCCGTCCAGCAGCCGCCGGACGATGTCCTCCTGCCCGGGGCGGAAACTGTCGTAGCCAAAAACTTTTTTCAAGATAGAATGCGGGTCTGCCATGGGCGCCTCCTGCGTTTTTCAAATCTGTATCCGTATTATTATAGCACAGCCCGGCCCGAAATGGTATCAGATCGCTCTTCTGTCGTCGTTTTTTGGCAGGTATTTGCTGGTGTTCCTAGCTTTTTGTGCGCGAAAATGCTATAATAAGAACACATATCTCCATCTCCGGCCCATTTTGTTCTGAACGTGGCCGGGCAAGCACGATAAGGAGCTTATTTTTATGCAACAGAAACTCATTACTTTTGCCGTCCCGTGCTACAACTCGGCGGCATATATGCGCCACTGCATCGAAACGCTGCTCTCCGCCGGGGAGCAGGCTGAGATCATCCTCGTGGACGACGGTTCCGTGAAGGACGAGACCCCGGCCATCTGCGACGAGTACGCTGCCAAGTACCCCACCATCGTCAAGGCCATCCATCAGGAGAACGGCGGCCACGGCGAGGGCGTCAACCAGGGCATCCGCAACGCCACCGGCCTCTACTACAAAGTCGTGGACAGCGACGACTGGCTGGACACCGACGCCCTCCAGAAGGTGCTGTCCCGCCTGCACACCCTCGTGACCCGCGGCACCGCCCCCGACCTCATGATCTGCAACTATGTCTACGAGCACACCGAGGACGGCACCAGCCACACTGTGCGGTACACCAACATCTTCCCGCAGGAGCGTCTGTTCACCTGGATGCACGTCGGCCACTTCCGCCCCGACCAGAACCTGCTGATGCACTCGGTCATGTACCGCACTGAGGTGCTGCGCAAGTGCGGCATGGTGCTGCCCAAGCATACCTTCTACGTGGACAACATCTTCGTCTACCAGCCTCTGCCTTTCGTCAAGACCATGTATTATATGGACCTCGACCTCTACCGCTACTTCATCGGCCGTGCCGACCAGAGCGTCAACGAGAGCGTCATGGTCAAGCGCGTGGACCAGCAGCTCCGCGTCACCAGGCATATGATCGACTGTCAGGACCTCGACGCCCTCAAAGGCGAGAAGAAACTGCGGGCCTATATGCTCCACTACCTCTCCATGATGATGGCCGTTAGCGACATCTTCCTGCTGCTGGACGGCAGCGCCGAGGCCAAAGAAAAGCAGAAGGGCCTGTGGCAGTATCTGCGCGAACACACCAGCGCCGCAGTCTACCGCTCCATCCGCTTCGGCTTTGGCGGCGTGACCAACCTGCCCTTCCCTAAGGGCGACGCCATCGTGGTGGGTGGCTACCGCATCGCACGGAAGATCTTCAAGTTCAACTAAATTTACGATTGTTGCATACAACAGGGCCACTGCCTGCGCAGCGGCCCTGTTTTTTTGCCTTTTTCGGCCATTTATTAAGGAATCTTCAATTTTGCTGCCTGAAAGGATGTTGCTTTTTAGAAAGTGGGATAGTATAATTCATTACTGTGCTGTGTTTTTGGGCTTTTGGCAAGCAGCAAGGAAACACGCTTGACTGAGAAAAAGGAGGAAAGGGCGGCTGTGCGTCGGTATCGTGCTGCTGCCCGCAATATCGCATGGAACAGCTTCTCATCTGCCTTTCCGTGGCGCTTATCGCAGGTCTTTTGATGTCGCGCCTCGCAAAGGCGGTCAATTTGCCAGCGGTCACATCTTATCTGCTGGCAGGCCTGCTGCTGGGGCCTTTCTTTCTGGGGCGTCTGGGCCTGAGTGATTTTGGCATCGGATTCGGCACCCTCGAACAGGTGGACAGCCTGTCCCTCATCACCCAGGTGGCGCTTGGCTTCATCGCCTTCGTCATCGGCAACGAGTTCCGTCTCTCGGCTCTTGAGAGCATGGGCAAGCAGGCCATCACGGTCGGCATTTTACAGGCCGTCTTGACCACCGCCCTCGTGGATGCGGCGCTGGTCATCCTGCACTTCATCCGGCCCGACATCATCTCCATGGCCTCGGCCATCACGCTGGGTTCTATCGCAGCAGCCACGGCCCCTGCCGCCACCCTGATGGTCGTCAAGCAGTACAAGGCCGACGGTCCCCTCACCCGCCTGCTGCTGATGGTGGTCGCCATCGACGACGCCGTGGGCCTCGTGCTCTTCTCCGCCTCCTTCGGCATTGCCAACGCCCTTGAGCAGGGCCGCATCGACGCCATCAGTGTTCTGGTGGAGCCGGTGGTGGAGATCGTCTTCTCGCTGGGTCTGGGCGCTGCGGCGGGCTTCGCGCTCAACCAGCTGGAAATTTATTTTCACTCCCGCTCCAAGCGCATGAGCCTTTCCGTGGCCTTCGTGCTGCTGACGGTGGGCCTGTCCATGGTCACCTTCGACATCGGACCGATACACTGCGGCTTCTCGCTGCTGCTGGTCTGCATGATGACCGGTACGGTGTTCTGCAACATCTGCCCCACTTCCGATGAGCTGATGGACCGCCTCGACCGCTGGGTGTCGCCGGTGAACATCCTCTTCTTCGTGCTCAGCGGTGCAGAGCTGGATCTGAACATTCTCTCCGACCCGCTGGTGCTCCTCATCGGCGTGGTGTACATCGCCTTCCGCTCTCTGGGCAAAATTTCCGGCGCCTTCGTCAGCGGCCGGGCCACCCACTGCAGCCACAACATCCAGAAGTACCTCGGCATCACCCTGCTGCCGCAGGCTGGCGTGGCGCTGGGCATGGCAGCCGAGGCCGCTGAGCTTTCCGACGGCCACATGGTGCGCAACGTCGTGCTCTTCTCGGTGCTGGTGTATGAGCTGGTAGGCCCCACCCTCACCAAGCTGGCGCTGACCGCCGCCGGCGAGATCATCCCCGAGGGCCGCACCAATGCCCGTATGGCCAACAAGCCCGAGTTCCCGGTCTCCCTCGACTAAGTCTGCCTATGACAAACGGCACTCCGAACTGCTTCGGAGTGCCGTTTACTGTATCTTTTGGTCGAATTATATGTTATAATCGTCTCACGGTCCTTACCGACCCAATTTCATTGGGAAGGGAGGTGTGTCCTATGCACGAGATGTTGTCTTTCATGGTATCTGTCGCAGCTGGTGTGACTTCTAATCTCATCAGCAAGTGGCTTGACAGAATGCTGAACAAGGACTGTAAGCACTAAAAAGAAGACCCCTTCTTTGGAGCTGCAACTCCAGGAAGGGGTTTTCTTCTTTTGGTGTGAATTCTATGCACGAATTCATTGTCTTTCTGTCTTTATTATATGCGATAGTACAGAAAAGTCAAGCATTTACTTCAAGATAACTTCACCGTTTTCGGCATCCACCGTCAGGCTGCTGCCCGCTTTCAGGGTGCCGTCGATGATGCGCTCGGCGGCAGGGTCCTCCACAGCCTTGCGGATGACGCGGCGCAGGTCGCGGGCGCCGAATTTGCCGCCCTGACTCCTGGCCACGAGGGCAGAGAGAGCCGCCGGAGTGTAGCTGTAAGCGATGCCCTTGGCCTCCATGCTGGGCTTGTACTCATCCAGCATGAGAGCCGCGATGCCTTCCAGCGTCTGTTGGCTCAGCGGCTTGAAGGCGATGACCTCATCCACACGGCCAAGGAACTCAGGCCGCAGGAACTGGCTCAGAGCCTTGCGGGTCTTTTCCTCACTCAGCTGTTCCTCGCTCTTGTTGAAGCCGAGGCCGGAGGTCGTCTTGTCGCTGCTGCCGGCGTTGGAGGTCATGCAGATGACCGTATTGGAGAAGTCCACCGTCCGGCCCTGTGCATCGTTTATCTTGCCCTCGTCGAGGATCTGGAGCAGGATGTTCATAACGTCGGGGTGGGCCTTTTCGATCTCATCGAACAGCACCACGCTGTAGGGGCGGCGGCGCACCTTTTCGGTGAGCTGGCCGGCCTCTTCGTAGCCCACATAGCCCGGAGGCGAACCGATCATGCGGGACACCGCATATTTCTCCATATACTCGCTCATGTCGAGACGGATGAGCGGGTCGGGGCCGTCGAAGAGCTGGTTTGCCAGCTGCTTGACCAGCTCCGTCTTGCCGACGCCGGTGGGGCCGACGAAGATAAAGCTTGCGGGACGGCGGCGGCCCGACAGGTCGGCGCGGCTCCGCTTAACGGCCTGTGCCACCAGATGGACGGCCTCGTCCTGACCGATGATCTTCTTTTTCAGCTCGGCTTCCAGCCCGGCCAGTTTGACGAACTCCGTCTCCTGGATCTTCACCGCCGGGATGCCCGTCCACAGCTCAATGACCTTTGCCACATCGTCCATGGTCACTTTTATCTCGCTGGCAGCAGCCTGCTTTGCGGGCAGCTCTGCCTCGAGCTTGGCGATGCGGGTCTTCCGCTGGGCCACCTGCTCATAGTCGATGGCCTCATTGACGTCGGAGGACTCCATGTCTGCCTCTTCCTGTCTGAGGCCGTCCAGCTCCTTCTGCATCTCGAGATACTCCGAGATGACCGGGTGGGCGAGATTGCAGCAGGCGCAGGCTTCGTCCAGCAGGTCGATGGCCTTATCGGGCAGGTAGCGGTCCGTGATATACCGCTCACTGAGGGTGACGATGGCGCTCAGCACATCAGCATCCACCTGCACATGGTGGTGCTCCTCGTAATACTTTTTGATGCCGTTCATGACGGCCAGCGTATCGGCCACGCTGGGCTCTTCCACGCGGACGGGCTGGAAACGGCGCTCAAGGGCCTGGTCCTTCTCGATATACTTGCGGTACTCGTTGAAGGTGGTGGCGCCGATGACCTGTATCTCACCGCGGGAGAGGGCAGGCTTGAGGATGTTGCCCGCGTTCATGGCCCCCTCGCTCTCACCGGCGGAGGTGATGGTGTGGATCTCGTCAATGAACAGGATGATGTTGCCAGCGGCCTTGACCTCGCTCAGCAGACCCTTGACCCGCTGCTCGAACTGGCCGCGGAACTGGGTGCCGGCCACGAGGCTGGTCAGATCCAGCAGGAAGATCTCCTTATCCTTCAGACCCACAGGGACATTGCCCTTGGCGATGCGCTCCGCGATGCCCTCGGCGATGGCCGTCTTGCCGACGCCCGCCTCACCGATGAGGCAGGGGTTGTTCTTCTGGCGGCGGCTCAAGATCTGGATGGTGCGGTAGATCTCGCGGTCGCGGCCCACGATGTCGTCGAGCTTGCCCTCCCGGGCTTTGCGGGTCAGGTTCTCGCAGTAGGTGTCGAGGAATTTGCGGCGGGGCGGCTTCTTGCCGTTCTTCTGGGCCTTTTTGCTGTTTCCGGCGTCGCCCTCCGCCTTGACGCCCAGCGGGAAGGTAGCACTGGAGCCGGGGACAAGGTCGTCGTCCCCTTCGTTCTCCTCGCCGTCCATGGGCTGGCCCATATTCATCATGAGGGAGAGGGGGTTCGCGTCCCCCATCTCATCCATCATGCTCTCCATCCGGTTTTCCATGTTATCCATGTCCTCGTCGGACATACCGAACTGCTTCATCAGGTCTTCCACCGGCTTGATGTGCAGCTCACGCGCACAGTGCAGGCAAAAGCCCTCATTTTTCATCTGGCCGTTCTCCATCCGCTGGACGAAGATGATGGCCGGACGTTTCTGACAGCGATTGCAGACCATATAGGTTCCTCCTAAAGCTCCCCTTTACAGGAAGGGGTTGAACAGATTGAATGCTTTATAGTAAAGGCTGCCGCTCATGACCGTATCGTTCAGGACGGTCAGATTGCCGCCGGTGATGACGATGACGGCCCACACCACGCAGAGCACCAGATAGATGTCCATGGTGCTGGCGACACAGCCGGTGACCCAGCCCAGCCAGCGGTTGACGGTGCCGATGACCGGCAGCCGGTTGACAAGGCCCAGCACGGTGACCAGCATACTCACCAGCATCCGCAGCAGGGCAAAGGCCACGAAAAAGAGCACGACCGAGATGACCGGCGTGAGCAGCGGAGCCAGCACCTTCTGGACGATGGCGTCCGCCAGCACCACGGCGTTGTCGCTGAGCACAGCCGAGATGGAGCGCTCGCAGGTCTCCACGATGGAGGCGCGGAAGCTCTCGGGCAGAAAGCCCGCGTACTTGTCCGCGATGCCGGTCAGGTCCACGACCCCTCCGGCCGAGATGCTCTCCGCGATCTGGGTACGGAAGCTCCCGGCCAGAAAGCGCTGGAACACCTCGGCAGCGGCCCAGCCCGAAAAGACCCGGGCGCCCACGAGGCTGAAGACATTCCCGCCCAGCTGGACACTGGCTGCGAGAAAGCCCTTGCGGGCATAGCGCACAGCCAGAAGCAGCCAGACCACGGTACATACTATATCAAAAAGAAATGACGGATTCTTGAACATACCTTGTTTTCCTTATTATGTATTACTTTGAGCGTTGTTTTCCGCCGCAGGCGGGGTCAATACCTGCACCGTATTGCCGCAGAAGACCAGCATCTGCCTGCGGTCGGCCAGCAGACCCTGCGGGCGGGCCGAAAGGCTCTGGGTCCACTGGGAGGTGCCGTCGGTGGAAAGGCACTCCACGCCGTTGTCGGTGAGCAGATAGAACTGCGCACCGGAGCGGACGATGCGGTTGGACGCCTGCACCTGCGTGGTGTTCTCGACGCCGAGGTCACGGCCCAGCATCACGGCCTGACAGAGCTGGCCGGAGGCCAGCAGAAGGGCAGTATTGCCCGAAGCGTCCACCGAGATGTCGCGGAGGGTCTGCCCGGTAAAGTCATAGGCTGCCCGCTCGCCGCCCGATACGTTGTAGAGGACAGCGCGGCTGTCGCCGGCGGCCAGAATGCTCTGGGAACCGGTCCAGCTCAGCCACTGGGCCGCACCGCTGCCGCTTCCCACCAGCAGGGGGTCGCCCTGCGCCAGGGTGACGACATAGAAATTCGTGACCATCTGGCCGCCGTTCACCGTCACCGCCGCCACTGCCAGCCGCCGCCCATCCGGCGAAAAAGCCAGCCGCAGCGGGGTGCCGTCGGTGATGGTAAGGCTCCAGCTCAGCAGCTGCTCCATTGAGGACGAGTAGACCCGAAGCCGGGCCGCGCTGCCGGGGTCCTCTGTGACGACGGCCAGTGTGCCGTTGTCAGCCATGGCACAGAGGGTGATGCTGCTCTCCATCGTCTTGGTGTAGAGGTTCTGGGTTCGGCTCTCCACCCGCAGCTCATTGCCCGAGCGGTTGTAGAGCACAAAGCGGTTCTTGCCCACAGCCAGCGCAGGGCGGGCGTAGCCGCTCTGGATGGAGTTGAGCCGGGTGCCGGTGCGGGACCAGACCACGCACCCTTCCTCGCCCAGCTCCACAAAGCTGCTGTTCATGGCGGCAAGCTGTTTCACCTCCATGACGCCGGTCTGCTGGGGCCAGCCCGTGCCGGGGAAGAGCAGGATGCGGGCGGTGTCGGCCCAGTCCTTGGCCATGGCAACAGAGCTGCCCACGATGCCGGTGGTGAACAGCACCACCAGCGTCAGCGCCACGACGATGAGTGCCGTGCGGCGGATGCGCCGGTTCCGCACCCGCTCGCGGGCCTGCTCGAGGTATTCGACCCGTCCCGCCGAAAGCGGCTCGTCCGACACAGGCCGGGTGCCGCGCTGTCTTTTTCTCATACTCTCCTGTCCCTTCGTGCAATGACAGTGCTCCCAAAGGGGCGTTTTCCCTCCGGGAGCATCGGTCATGTTTGCGTTATTCTATGGGCGTGTCGTAGTCCACGCTCTTGAGGAAAAGCCCTTTCGCCGCCAGCGTCGGCCCGGCGTTTTTGCGGTCGCGGCTGGCGAGGATGCCCGGCACGGCCTCAGGCGCAAGACGCCCTGCGCCGGCCTCACAGAGGGTTCCTGCAAGGATGCGCACCATGTTGTAGAGGTAGCCGTCCGCCGTCACCGTGACGTCGATGTCGTCGCCCCGGCGCTGGACGTCACAGGCCGTGATGGTGCGCACGGTGTCGCCGTGAGCCGCAGCCGAGCTGCCCGAGGCGCAGAGGGCGAGGAAATCGTGCTTTCCCACAAAATACTGCGCCGCCTGCTGCATCCTGTCCGCGTCCAGCCGCCCCGGCACTTTGGTGTAATACCGCGCGGCAAAGGGCGAGTCGATCTGGCTGTTGTGGATGCGGTAGAGATAGGTCTTGGTGTGGGCCGCATAGCGGGCGTGGAAATCGTCCGGCACCACCCGCGCTTCCAGCGCCCGGATGTCCGGGGGCAGATGCTGGTTCAGCGCCAGCGGCAGCTTTGCCGCCGGGATGCGGGTGTCGGCGTGGAAGTTGAGCATGAAGCCCAGCGCGTGGACGCCGGCGTCGGTGCGGCTGCAGCCCTTGATGTCGGGCCGACAGCCCAGCACCGCCTCCAAGGCGTCCTGAAACACAGCAGCTACGCTCCGCCCGTTGGGCTGCACCTGAAACCCGCAGTAGTTCGTGCCGTCGTAGGATAGTTTTAAGAGATAATTCATATAGTCCAACCTCTCAGTCTCGCTTCGCTCGACAGCTCCCCTAGTAGGGGAGCCTCTGGCGAAGAGGGAAAGCTTTACGAAATGCCAAAGCCTCCCCTATTAGGGGAGGTGGCACGGCGATAGCCGTGACGGAGAGGTTATCCCTCTCAAAAATTCGGGAACACCAATCTCGAAGCGAGGATCACCGCAAAACACGCAATGCACACTGCAAGGTCGATATAATCCTGCTTTTCGCACCGCAGCACCTTGAGGCGGGTGCGTCCGTCGCCGCCGCGATAGCAGCGGCACTCCATAGCCATGGCCAGCTCGTCGGCGCGGCGGAAAGCCGAGATGAACAGCGGCACCAGCACCGGGACCAGCGCCTTGATACGCTCGGTCATCTTGCCGTTGTCCAGCTGCGCACCACGGGCTTTCTGGGCGTTCATGATCTTGTCGGTCTCCTCGATGAGGGTAGGAATGAACCGCAGCGCGATGCTCATCATCATGGCCAGTTCATGCACCGGGAAGTGGAGCCTGCCCAGAGGCTTGAGCAGCTGCTCGATGGCGTCCGTCAGAACGATGGGACTGGTGGTGTAGGTCAAAAGGCTCGTGCCTGCGATGAGGGCCATGACGCGTACCGCCATCAGTACAGCATACCGGATACCCTCCGCGTAAACGGTCAGAAATCCGAGCTTGAACACCGGGTCGCCCTCGCCCGAGACAAAGAAGAGGTTCAGCACCGCCGTAAAGACGATGATGGGGAAGATGGGCTTCAGGCTCTTGAGGATGAGCTTGAAGGGAATTTTCGCTACCGCGTACATCACGGCGAGGAAAATCAGCGAAAGCGCAAGGCCCAGCGGGTTGGACGCCGCAAAGAGCAGCACGATATACAGGATGGTCAGCACCAGCTTGAGCCGGGGGTCAAAACGATGGACGAGGCTGTTGCCGGGGAAGTGCTGGCCGATGGTAATATCTCTCAGCATTCGGCTGCACCCCCTTTCTGATCATCATTCCGGGGTAAGACGAGGGTCTCCCCTGCATCCCGCCGGGCTTTTGCCGCCAGGATCATCTTGACGGCGTAGGGGATGGTGTAGACGTCCGCCGGGACGTCCACGCCCATCTCCCGCAGCTTGAGGAAGATCTTCGTCACCTGCGGCACGGAGAGGCCCAGTTCCAGAAGCTCGGGAGCGCGGGCAAAGACCTTCTCCACCGTGTCGTACATGGCGATCTTCTTCCGGTTCATCACCAGCACCTTGTCGGCATACTTGGCAATGTCCTCCATGCTGTGGGAGACCAGAAGCACCGTGGTGCCGGTCTTTTTGTGGTAGTCCTTCACCTCGGACAGGATCTCATCCCGTCCCTCGGGGTCGAGGCCGGCCGCAGGCTCATCCAGAACGAGGATACGGGGCTTCATGGCCATAACGCCCGCCACGGCTACGCGGCGCTTCTGTCCGCCGGACAGCTCAAAGGGGCTGCGCTCCAACAGCGCTTCATCGAGGCCGACGAATTCTGCCGCCTCGTGGACGCGCTTATCGACCTCCGCCTCGTCGAGGCCCATATTCTTCGGGCCGAAGGCGATGTCCTTATAGCATGTTTCCTCAAAGAGCTGGTACTCCGGGTACTGGAACACCAGACCCGTCAGGAAACGGAAATCCCGGATCTTTTCCGGTTCGGCCCAGAGGTCGCGGCCATCAATGATGATCTTGCCGCTGGTGGGTTTGTTCAGACCGTTCATGTGGGTGATGAGGGTGCTCTTGCCGGAGCCGGTGGCTCCGATGATGCCCACGAAATCGCCCTCTTCCACCTCAAAGCTCACGTCGTCCAGCGCGGTGACTGCGTTCGGCATACCAGGGTTGTAGACATAGCTCAGGTGTTCTACTTTGATAATACTTGCCATGTTTCCGTCCCCCCTTACTTCAGCAGCTCATACAGAGCCTGTGCGCACTCGCCGGTGTCGATGATGCCTTCGGGCATGGGGATGCCGGCCTTGACCAGCTCATCCCGCAGCTCTGCGGCCTGCGGCACGTCGAGGCGGAGAGAACGGACTTTTTCGGTCTGGCTGAACACCTCTTTCGGGGTGCCTTCCATCACCACATTGCCCTGGCTCATCACCAGAACACGGTCGGCCTGCGCGGCCTCTTCCATGTAGTGGGTGATGGACACAACGGTGATGCCCAGATCCTTGTTGAGGTGGTGGATGGTCTGCATCACCTGCTCACGGCCGCGAGGGTCGAGCATGGCGGTGGCCTCGTCGAGGATGAGGCAGTCGGGACGCATGGCGACGACGCCCGCAATGGCGACGCGCTGCTTCTGGCCGCCCGAGAGGTTGTGGGGTGCGCGCTCCCGGAACTCGTAGATGCCCGCCATCTTCATGGCGTCATCAACGCGGCGGCGCATCTCTTCCGGCGGAACACCGAGGTTTTCCAGCGCGAAAGCCACGTCTTCCTCTACCACCGTGGCGACGATCTGGTTGTCCGGGCTCTGGAACACCATGCCCACGGTCTGGCGGATGTCATAGAGCTTGTCATCATCGGCGGTGTCCATGCCCTCGACGTACACCTTGCCCTCCTCCGGCAGGAGGATGGCGTTGAAGTGCTTGGCAAGGGTGGATTTGCCGCAGCCGTTTGCGCCCAGCACGGCCACGAACTCGCCCCGCCTGACCTGCATGGAGACGCCGTTGAGCGCGTAGCCGGGCTGCTCCGAGTCGTAGCGGAACTTTAAGTTTTCTGCTGTCAGTATCGTTTCACTCATTTGTTTTCTCTTTCTGGTGGTGCGCCCCTCTGAAAGGGGCTGTACCCCATTCTTAGATGTTAACCTCTCCGTCAATGCTTCGCATTGCCACCTCTCCTATCGAGGAGAGGCCTTGGCATTCCGTAAAGCTTTATCTCTTCTCCAGAGGCTCCCCTCGCTAGGGGAGCTGTCGAGCGATAGCGAGACTGAGAGGTTTACTCTTCCCAAATCGCCGTCGCGCCGCAGGGGACGACGCCGCCGGTGGCGGAGACGGGCAGGCCGATCTCGTCGCAGCTGGTCTTTCCGCCAAAGCGGGGGATCAGCGTCGTCTTGAGCATATACTCCATGACGGCGGGCGAAAGGCCGGTGGTGTAGCTGTTGACCGCAAAGAAGAGCGGCTTGTCGCTCAGCACCTCTTCACACTGGCTGATGAGGTCGTAGATGCAGTCTTCCAGCTTCCAGATCTCGCCGCCGGGGCCGCGTCCATAACTCGGCGGGTCCATGATGATGCCGTCGTAGGTGTTGCCGCGGCGCTTCTCGCGGGCGACGAACTTGGCGCAGTCGTCCACCAGCCAGCGGATGGGCCGGTCGGCGAGGCCGCTGGCGGCGGCATTGTCCTTGCCCCATGCGACGATGCCCTTGGAGGCATCCACATGGCAGACGGTAGCGCCCGCCGCCGCGCAGGCCAGCGTTGCACCGCCGGTGTAGCCGAAGAGGTTCAAAACTTTAATGGGTCGGCCTGCGGCGCGGATCTTCTTGGCGTACCAGGCCCAGTTGACGGCCTGCTCCGGGAAGACGCCGGTGTGCTTGAAGCCGGTGGGGCTGACGATAAGGGTCAGTTTATCCTCCCTTTCTCCACAAGTGATCTTCCACTTTTCGGGCAGACGGCGGCGGTACTCCCACTCGCCTCCGCCCTGATTGGAACGATGGTAAACGGCGTCCGCCTTGGCCCAGAGGGGGCTCTGCTGGGGCGTCTTCCACACCACCTGCGGGTCAGGCCGGACAAGCAGCGTCTCGCCCCAGCGTTCCAGCCGGTTGCCGTCGGTGGCATCCAGCAGCTCGTAGTCTTTCCATGTATCTGCAGGGCGCATATGCGTCCTCCTTCCTGCTTTTTATCTCTATCTTAACCTTCGATGATCCGCTCGTTGATCTTATCCACGATGCGCTTGGCGCACAGGTCGATGGCCTCGAGGTCCTGGCCCTCCACCATAACGCGGATCTTCGGCTCCGTGCCGGAGACGCGCACCAGCACACGGCCCATGTCCATCAGCTTCTGCTGCTCGTTCTCGATGAAGTCGGCCAGCACCTTGTCTTCCTTGTAGGCAGCCTTCTGGGCGGCGTTGGCCGCCACATTCACCAGCACCTGAGGGTACTGGGCGTAGATGCCGTTCAGCTCGCTCATCTTCTTGCCACTCTCGGCCAGCAGCTTGAGCAGCTTGCCGGCGGTCAGCTCACCGTCACCGGTGGTGGCGTGGTGGAGCAGGATGACGTGGCCGCTCTGCTCGCCGCCGATAACGTAGCCGTTCTCCCGCATATTCTCGAGAACATAGCGGTCGCCGACGGCGGTCTTCTCGGTGTGGATCCCCTGGGACTCCATAAACTTGATGAAGCCCAGGTTGGACATGACAGTGACGACCGCAGTATTGCCGTCCAGACAGCCCTTTTCCTTCATGTTCTTGGCCAGCAGGGCGATGACCTTGTCGCCGTCGATCTCCTGACCCTTCTCGTCGCAGGCGAGGCAGCGGTCCGCGTCGCCGTCAAAGGCGATGCCGCAGTCAAAGCCGCCCTCGACGACAGCCTTTTCCAGATTGTCCAGATGGGTGCTGCCCACACCGGCGTTGATGTTCTTTCCGTCAGGCTCCACGCCGATAAAGGTACACTTTGCGCCCAGACGGGGGAACAGCTGCCGGGCTACTGCTGCAGAGGCACCGTTGGCGCAGTCGATGCAGACGTTCAATCCGGACAGGTCGCCGTTGATGGACTCATACAGGTAGTCGGTGTAGTCCTTGATGCCGTCGGTGCGGTAGGTCACGCGGCCCACATCGTCGCCGGTGGCCAGCTTGAGGCCCGCGCACTGATTGTCGATGTAGGCTTCAATTTCGTTCTCCACCTCGTCCGGCAGCTTATAGCCGGTGCCGGCGAAGATCTTGATGCCGTTGAATTCCATCGGGTTGTGAGATGCCGAGATGACCACACCGGCGTCGGCGTTGTACTTGCGCACCAGATAGGCCACGGCGGGAGTGGGGACGACGCCCAGACTTTCGACGTCCGCGCCCACGCTGCACAGACCGGCGGTCAGGGCAGCTTCCAGCATATCACCGGACTGGCGGGTGTCCTTGCCGATGAGGATACGGGGCTTATGGCCGGTGCTGCTGGTCAGCACGGCGGCAGCGCCGCGTCCGATGAGCATCGCCATCTCACAGGTCAGGTCTGCACCGGCCACACCGCGCACACCGTCGGTACCAAAATACTTTCCCATAGTAAATACCTCACTTAAAATAAGCTCTGCTGTCCATTGTCCTCGGCGCTGTCGCTCTCAGGCGCTTTCAGGCCGAGATGCTCATAAGCCAGCCGGGTGGCACAGCGGCCCCGGGGCGTCCGGGTCAGAAAGCCCATCTGCATCAGGTAGGGCTCACACAGGTCTTCCAGCGTCACGGCCTCTTCGCCGAGGGCTGCGGCCAGTGTTTCCAGACCCACCGGGCCGCCGTTGTACATTTCTATAATGGCGCGGAGCAGGCTGCGGTCCAGTTCGTCCAGACCCAGCGCGTCCACGTCCATCCGCTTGAGGCTCAGCAACGCCACATCCCGGTCGATGATGCCGTCGCCCAGCACGGTGGCAAAGTCGCGCACACGCTTGAGGAAGCGGTTCGCCACACGGGGCGTGCCGCGGCTGCACTTGGCCAGCTCATAAGCACCCTCGGGGGTGATGGGCTGGTCGAGGATGCCCGCCGAGCGGATGATGATATTGCTCAGCTCGTCGGGGCTGTAGAGCTCCAGCTTGAGCAGCACGCCGAAGCGGTCGCGCAGAGGGCCGGTGATCTGGCCCGCACGGGTGGTCGCACCCACCAGCGTGAACCGGGGCAGATTGATGCGGATGCTCTGGGCGCTGGGACCTTTGCCTATCATAATATCCAGCGCGTAATCTTCCAGTGCCGGGTAAAGCACCTCTTCCACCTGCCGGGAGAGGCGGTGTATCTCGTCGATGAAGAGGACGTCGCCCTCCTGCAGATTGGTCAGCAGGGCAGCGAGGTCGCCGGGCTTTTCGATGGCCGGGCCGCTGGTGATGCGGATCTGCACCCCCATCTCGTTGGCGATGATGCCCGCCAGCGTCGTCTTGCCCAGGCCCGGAGGGCCGTAGAGCAGGATGTGGTCCATAGGCTCGCCCCGGCGCTTGGCCGCTTCGAGATAGATTTTCAGGTTCTGCTTGACCTTTTCCTGTCCGATGTAGTCCTCCAGATGCTGGGGGCGGAGGTTGTTTTCCTCGCTGTCCGCCGCCGTCATCCCGGGCTGCATCATTTTTGCGCCATAGAGCGCGGTATCGTCCTGCATCGTTTACCTCCTGCCCGCCATGCTGCGCAGCGCCAGCTTGATGATCTCTTCCACCGAGAGCGTGCCGTCGATCTTGGAGACGGCCAGCGCGGCTTCGCTCTGGCTGTAGCCCAGCGACACCAGCGCGGCGATGGCCTGTCCTGCCCCCTGTGCGGCGGCGGTGTCCGAAGCAGCGCCTGCCACGTTTTCCAGGTCGATGCCGGCGGCAAAGCCTTTGGCGACCTTATCTTTCAGTTCCAGTACGATGCGCTGGGCCAGCTTGGGGCCGACGCCGGACGCAGCCTTGAAGGCTTTGTGGTCGCCCGCCGAGATGGCCAGCGCCACACGGTCGGGCTCCATGACGCTCAGGATGGCAAGCCCCACCTTCGCGCCCACGCCCGACACCGAGGTGAGCAACTCAAAACAGGCCTGCTGCTCCTCGCTGGAAAAGCCGTAGAGGCTGACGTCATTCTCGGTGACGTTCATCACTGTATAGATGGTGGCTTCGTTCCCCACGCCGGGCAGCGCACCGGCCACGCTGGCCGGACACTGGGCGTAGTACCCCACGCCGCCGCAGCAGATGACCACAGCGTTCAGGGTCTTTTTGATGATCTTTCCGGTTAAGCTGTATATCATAATAACAACCTCAAATCGGCCCCGGCACACGCCGTACAAAGCGGTTGAGCTGGCTGCCGTTGGTGTGGCAGAAGGTGATGGCCATCGCCAGCGCGTCGGCGGTGTCGTCGGGCTTCGGGATGGCGGGCAGATGCAGCAGGATGCGGGTCATCTCCTGCACCTGCTTTTTCACGGCTTTGCCGTAGCCGGTGACGGCCTGCTTGACCTGCATCGGGGTGTACTCGTAGATGGGCAGGCCCGCCTGCGCCGCCGCCAGCAGGATGACGCCGCGCGCCTCGGCCACGCCGATGACGGTGGTCTGGTTGTGCTGGTAGAACAGCTTTTCAATCGCCAGCACCTCCGGCTGCGTCCGCTCGATGACGTCCTTGACACCCGCATACACTTCGTCCAGCCGCCGCTCGAACGGCACGCCGGCGTCGGTACACACCGCGCCAAAATCCACCGGTGCAAAGCGGTTTCCCGCGTAATCCACCACGCCCCATCCCACGATGGCGTAGCCCGGGTCGATGCCCAATACTCTCATTCTGCGATACCTTTCCTATTGTAATCATCTTATTATAGCACACCTATAAAAAAGGGGCAACGATAACCTTTTAACTCCCAGCCTTCGCCTGCTTTCCCGCCCCTCCGGCAGAGGCGTCCCGGCCAGCCCTGGAAAGATTTTTTGAAGATTTTTACAAAAAAGGCTTGATTTTTATTCCATCCTATGCTATCATAATTGAGCTGACTACAGCAAAACAGAATATGGACGGTTAGCTCAGCTGGTAGAGCATCTGCTTGACGTGCAGGAGGTCACAGGTTCGAGTCCTGTACCGTCCACCAAAACAAGAGCCTCTGACTTAGGTCAGGGGCTTTTTTGTTGCGTCTGCCACTGTCTCACGTCAGAGCAGGACGGTACAGGACTCGAACAGGGCGGCGGCACGAAGTGCCGTAAGCAATCAGCCCAGTGGGCTGTTGCTTAGCCCGCGGTTCCCAATCTTCAGGAATGTCTACCAAGAAAGCACCGCCTGCCGGAGCACCGTTTGCAGAACCTCGGTTCATGCAGTACCGGACAGGAACAATGTACGTCAGAGCCATTCGTAAAAAACAAAGGCAGGGTATCATCGTGGCGATGGTATCCTGCCTTTTGTTTTGATATGTTTTATCAGTAGATCACAGCATCCGTTGCAGTATAGCCTTCGAGAGAATTTTCCTTGACCTGAATACAAATATAAGTGATCTCAGAATTGCTTGCAGCAAAGAACTGACGTTTTGCCACGGGAGAAATCTTCAGCCAGTCACCTGCTGCAAGGCTGATTTCTTCGCCATCGATAACGACCTTGCCTTTGCCGGAAAGAACACCGTAGATTTCCTCATTTGCCTTGTGGGAGTGGACAAACGGAACATTTGCTCCCGCAGGAAGCGTATTCAAGCTGATCTCCGCACCAGTCAGGGCGAGCTTTTCATGAAGCTCCGTCCGATTTTCTTTTCCAACTGTCATTTTTGTGTAGTTTGCCATTGTAAGCACCTCCATTTTGATTCGCAATCTTTCATTGCCTGAGCTAAGTATAGAATCTTGCACATTCAAAAACAAGTACGCACTTTTTTGTAACTGTACACTCAAAAATGAATGTGATATACTATATACAGAGGTGACTGATATGCGTACAAAAGAAGAATTGCCGGAATGTCCGGTTGCAACAGCAGTATCCCTGATTGGCGGAAAATGGAAACTCTTGCTTCTGCGCAATCTGAAAGAACGTCCATGGAGATTCAATGAGTTGCAAAGAAGCATCGATGGGATCTCGCAGAAAGTTTTGACCGAGAGCTTAAGACAGATGATTGATGATGGGCTTGCCTACCGCCGTGATTATCACGAGAATCCTCCCAAAGTAGAATATGGTTTGACCGATCTCGGAATGGAAATGTTACCAATCGTCAATGCACTTGCAGACTTTGGCAATTACTATAAATCAGTCATTGATCGGTAAGGTTCGACTGCTCTGGTATGGTAAAAGTGCGAAGTGTTGATTTGGAGACGATTTGTATGAGGATCAAAAACAATTTGATTGGGACAAATATTTATATCCGAAATTATGAACCTGCTGATAAAGATTTTTGCACGAGCATGTGGCTCGACGAAGAAAACGGCAGATATTTAAGCGATCCTACAAAAGAATTTGCAGATGACGATTATCGTCAAGCTGTTGATAACATGTACAACAGTCCAGATGGTTATTATTTCATAGTCAACCGTATTTGTGATGATAGGCGGATAGGAACTTGTTGCGCTTTTCCAGACGAAACAAGGCAAGCTATAGATATAGGATATTGCATCCAGCAGTCTTATTGGCGGCAAGGCTATGCGACCGAATTATTGAAAAAGATTATAGAATGGGCACAAGCTCAGAATTTTACTACCATTACAGCAGAAGCCGCAAAAGATAATATAGCTTCCTGCGAACTCCTCAAAAAACTCGGCTTTAGAATAAAAGCGGCATCTTCCTTCAAAAAATATCACATGAATACAGAATTCAAAAGTTATATATTCGAATATCCTATCACAAAAACACATTAAGACAACTGCCCCATGAGATTCGAGCGCTGTGGACAATACTCCACCACAAAAATCCCACTTTTTAAGTGTTTATCATCCTCTTTCCTAACAGAGTTTGGGTCCGCCATCTGGTAAGAGCCATCCGCTTCGGCTGATGGCTCTTGTTGTTTTATCTGGCACTTTACCGGGGTGTATGATATACTCAGACAGACAAAGGAGAAGAAACATGAACTACTACACCGCCCCCATGGAGGGCCTCACTGACCGAATCTGGCGTCAGGCGCACCAGCGCTGGTTCGGGGTGCCCGGCGCGCCTGCCCGCTATTATGCCCCCTTCATCTCCCCGCCCGAGAACCGGGTGCTTATCAAAAAGAAGATGGCAGAGCTGGACCCAGCGGCGAACCCCGGTGCGCCGGTCATCCCCCAGCTACTGGCCAAAGACGGCGCTCTGGCCGCCTGGATGATCGGCGAGCTGCGGAAGATGGGCTACACTGAAGTCAACCTCAACTTCGGCTGCCCTTCCGGCACTGTCACCGCCAAAGGCAAGGGTGCCGGGATGCTGCGCGACCTCTCGAAGCTCGAAGTCTTTCTCGACGAAGTCTTCTCGCAGGCCGAAGGCCCCATCTCGGTCAAGACCCGGCTGGGCGTCACCAGCCCGGAGGAGTTCGAAGCCATCCTCGACCTCTACGACCGCTACCCCATCTGTGAGCTGACCGTCCACCCCCGGGTCATGCGCCAGCTCTACCGGGGCGAGGCCGACCGCGCCGCTTTTGCAAAATATCTGCCCCACTGCCGGATGCCCGTCTGCTACAACGGCGACATCACCACACCGGCCCAGCTGAAAGCACTGGAAGCGGAGTTCCCGAACCTCTCCGGCATCATGGTGGGGCGGGGCATCATCGCCGACCCGGCCCTGCTGCGGCAGGCTGTGGGCGGTGCGCCCGCCTCGAAGGAAGAACTGCGGGGCTACCTCGACGAGCTCTACCACGGCTACACCGAGGCCTTCGGCATGGCCAGCTGTGCCGTCAGCCGGATGAAAGCCCACTGGCACTACCTCATCCAGCGGTTCGAGGGTTCCGAAGCTTTCGAGAAGCAGCTGCGCAAGGCCCGGGAAGGCTGGGAGTATGAGGTGGTGGTGAACCAGCTGTTCACTCTGCCGCTTTTATGAGCCTATAAACAGCGCGAGACTGAGAGGTTTATAAAACAAAAAGCCTGCCGTCCCGTAGGACAGCAGGCAAAAGGCAGAGATTCTCAGACGTTCAGATAGCTGCGCAGCATAGCCTGCAGCAGATCATCACGGTCCACTTTGCGGATGAGGGAACGAGCCCCCTTATAAGTCGTGATATAGGTAGGATCTTCGGACAGGATATAGCCCACCAGCTGGTTGACGGGGTTATAGCCTTTTTCCTTGAGTGCGTCGTACACCTGCTGCACGACTTCATGGATCTCGATGTCCTTCTGATCGTGGATGGAGAAAATGGCAGTTGCGTCGCCCACGAAATACACCCCCTTAAATAACTATGATTTATTGTACACGACTTGCGGCAAAACTTCAAGTTTTCCCAGTGAGATTTGCACATTTTGCTTAAATTTTTCCGATTTTATCATGCAAATCAGCGAAGCTGTTTTTGCAGAAAAGAGGCATATCATGATATACGGCATCGGCTGCGACCTCTGCGACACTGCCCGGATGGCAAAAAGCCTCGGCGGCCCCCATGGCTCCACCTTTGCGGCCAGGGTCTTCGGCCCGGCGGAGCGGAAGGCGCTGGGGCTTTCGGAGGGAAATTCTTCCCCCCTCAGCGCTCATAAAGCCGCCAGTGCGGCGGCGGATTTCGCCGCGAAGGAAGCCTTCCTCAAAGCGGCCGGCACCGGCCTTGCAGGCCCCTTTGCGCTCTGTGAGATAGAGGCCGTCCGGCTGGAAAGCGGCGCGCCGGAATACCGCTTTTCGGGCGGCAGCGCCCAGTGGATGGACGAGCACCATCTGAGGGCGAAGCTTTCCCTCAGCCACGACGGCGGCATGGCGCTGGCCTTCTGCATTCTGGAAACGGAAACCTGATTTTCTCTCCTGCATACAATGAGAGCAAGCTGCCCGCGTGTGCATAGCCTGCCCCCGGCCTGTCCATAATAAGGCCAGAGGACGGCACCGCGCACCACATAGCGGGCCTCCCAGTATGCAAGGAGGGAGTTTTCATGGAGGTACACAGAGGAGAAGTTTTCTACGCCGACCTTTCGCCCGTCGTCGGCTCCGAACAGGGCGGTGTCCGCCCGGTGCTCATCGTGCAGAATGAGATAGGCAACCGGCACAGCCCCACGGTCATTGCAGCCGCCATTACATCCCGGCTGGACAAAGCCCGGCTTCCCACCCACATCAACATCCGGGCCGAAGATACGGGCCTCGCCAAGGACAGCGTCGTGCTGCTGGAGCAGATACGCACACTGGATAAACACCGCCTGCGGGAGCGGGCCGGCCAGATCACTGCCGAGGACCAGCGCCGGGTGGACCAGGCGCTGGATGTGAGTCTCGGCCTGAGCTCCTATTAAACAGATGACCGCCCCCACAAAGCGTGGAGGCGGTCATCTGCTTTTTTATTGGAAGTTGGATGATTACTCAGATCTCTGGACGCTGTCCTCTGCGTCGTGGAGCAGGGCATACTCACGGATCTTTTTCAGCGTCTGCTCGCTCAGGATATGCTCTGCCTTGCAGGCATCCTCGGCGGCGACGTCCTCGTCCACGCCCAGCTGCACAAAGAAATGGGTCAGCAGGCGGTGGCGGCTGTAGATGCGCTCTGCGATCTCGCGGCCCGGCTCAAGAAGGGTCAGGTTGCCCTCGCCATCCACCGCGATATAACCGTTCTCCCGCAGCTTCTTCATGGCAATGCTGACGCTGGCCTTGGTATAGCCCAGCTCGTTGACCACGTCGATGGAGCGCACACGGCCCATCCGCTGGGTCAGCATAAGGATAGTCTCGAGATAATCTTCTGCGGATTGGTGGATCTGCATGTTATCGGCCTCCTGCCTCGTAAATTCCCTGTCCGGGGCACACAGGCGTTCCGGTCCGGTTTGTTATAGGATACCACATTCCGTACCGTGTTGCAAGCCATTCGCAGAAAGTTTGTCTATTCAAACCAAATCTACCCCGCGTAATTTCGTCACTTTACCGTCTCGAGATAGGCCGCCGGGCCGGAAGTGTAGAGGTCGCCGCCGTGGGCGTCGAGGATGACCGTCAGGGGCATTTTTTCCACGGTCAGACGGCGGACGGCCTCACAGCCGAGGTCGGGCCACGCGATGACTTCCAGCGTCTTGACGCTCTGGGCCATCAGCGCACCGGCACCGCCCAGCGCAGCCAGATAGACCGCACCGTTGCGGACGACGGCCTCTTTGACGGCGGCGTCCCGCTTGCCCTTGCCTATCATAATTTTATTGCCCAGGTCCAGCAGGCGGGGGCTCATGGCGTCCATCCGTCCGCTGGTGGTGGGGCCGGCAGAGCCGATGACTTCGCCCGGGCGCTCCGGCGTGGGGCCGACGTAGTAGATGGCGCTGCCCTCGAGGTCAAAGGGCAGCTTTTCGCCCTTGTCCAGCGCTTCCAGCATCCGCTTGTGGGCCTGGTCGCGGGCAGTGTACACCACACCGGACAGCAGCACGGTATCGCCCGCTTTCAGGGGCGCGAGGTCTGCCGCCGTGCAGGGAGTTGTCAGTTCGTATTGCATTTGCATTCTCCTTTAACGTCCCAGCCCTCTCACAATGCGGCACTTGCCCGCCGGGTGACATGGCAGGAAACATTCACGGCCACCGGCAGACCGGCCACATGGGTGGGCATCTGCTCAATGGCGAGGCCGAGGCAGGTGGTCCTGCCGCCGAAGCCCTGAGGGCCGATGCCCAGCTCGTTGATGGCCGTCAGAAGCTCTTTCTCGAGGTCCGCGTAATAGGGGTCGGGGTTCGGGACGTCCAGCGGGCGGAGCAGAGCTTTCTTGGCGAGATAGGCCACTTTATCAAAGCTGCCGCCCACGCCGACGCCCAGCACGATGGGCGGGCAGGGGTTGGAGCCGGCCAGCTTGACCGTCTCGATGACGAACTTCTTGAAGCCCTCCACGCCGTCGGCGGGCTTGAGCATCTGGATGCGGCTCATGTTCTCGCTGCCGAAGCCCTTGGGGGCGACGGTAATGGTGCAGCCGTCACCGTCCACCAGATGCACTGTGATGGCGGCGGGGGTGTTGTCGCCGGTGTTGCCCCGGCGCAGCGGGTCGGCCACGATGCTCTTGCGCAGATAGCCGTCGGTGTAGCCCCGGCGCACGCCCTCATGGATGGCGGTTTCAAAGCTGCCGTCAATGTGCACATCGGTGCCCAGCTCCACGAACACGCAGGCCATGCCGGTATCCTGACAGATGGGCAGGTCCTTCTCTTTGGCGGCGCTCAGGTTCGACCACAGCAGGTCGAGGGTGTTCCTGGCCAGCGGCCAGGGCTCTTCCTGCCGGGCCTTGTCCAGTGCGGCCTGCACATCCTGCGGCAGGCGGGTGTTGGCCTCGATGCACAGCCGTGCAACGGTATCGGTGATCTCCTGTGCAGAAATCGTTCTCATGGGCAGTTCCTCCGATTACAGGCGGGCCACGCCGGTGTCCCGGGCAGCCTGGGCCACAGCGTCGGCCACAGCCTGGGCCACACGGGGGTCGAAGGCACCGGGGATGATGTTCTCCTCGCTGCGGTCATCGTCGGTGATGAGGTCCGCAATGGCGTAGGCGGCAGCCAGCTTCATCTGGTCGTTGATGTCGCGGGCACGCACGCTCAGGGCACCCTTGAACAGGCCGGGGAAGCACAGCACGTTGTTGACCTGATTCGGGAAGTCGCTGCGGCCGGTGGCCATCACCCGCACGCCGCCGGCCTTGGCCTCGTCCGGCATGATCTCCGGGGTGGGGTTGGCCATGGCAAAGACGATGGCGTCCTTGTTCATGGTCCTGCACAGCTCAGTGGTCAGGATGCCGGGCTTGGACACGCCGATGAAGACGTCTGCGCCCTCAAGAGCTTCTTTCAGGCCGCCCTTGATCTGGCGGGGGTTGGTCACTTCGCCCAGCCAGTTCTTGTGGACCTCGGCGCTGTTGCAGCCCTTGTACAGGGTGCCGAACTGGTCCACGGCGATGATGTCCTTCGCGCCGGCGGTCATCAGCATCTTGATGATGGCCGTACCGGCAGCACCGGGGCCGTTCAGGACGATGTGGACGTCCTCCATCTTCTTACCCACCACGCGCAGGGCGTTGATGAGGGCGGCAGTCACGACGATGGCCGTGCCGTGCTGGTCATCGTGGAAGACGGGAATGTCCAGCTCACGCTCCAAGGTCTCTTCGATCTCAAAGCACTCAGGGCTCTTGATGTCTTCGAGGTTGATGCCGCCGAAGGTGGGGGCGATGGCCTTGCAGGCCGCGATGACGCTGGCCGCGTCGTGGGCGTCGATGCAGATGGGGAAAGCATCCACGCCGCCGAACTCCTTGAACAGCACAGCCTTGCCCTCCATGACCGGCAGGCCTGCCTCGGGGCCGATGTCACCCAGACCCAGCACGGCGGTGCCGTTGGAGACGACAGCCACCATATTGCTCTTGAAGGTGTACTTATAGACGTCGTCGGGGTTTTCCTTGATCTTGCGGCAGGGTTCAGCGACACCGGGGGTGTAGGCGGTGGACAGGTCATCGCGGGTCTTGACCTTCACCTTGCTCACGATGCCCACCTTGCCGTGGTGCGTCTCGTGCATTTCCATAGCTGCTTTGTTGAAATCCATGGGTTTATCCTCCTAACTTTTTCGCCGGGCATACTTAAAACATTATTATAATAATAGCAAAAGCACCCCCACTTTTCCATATCTTTTCCGCCTTTTCGCACTCTCCGGCCCCAAAAGTCCGACAAAGGGCGGGGAGAGTGTGGAAATTTTGCAAAAAACTTTTCTTTTTCATTTTTACCCGATATAATAGAGGTTGTTTTTCGAACCACCGGCAAAATACCGGTCTACCAACAGGAGGGAATTCTTTTGAAGCGTATTTTCACCAAGGCACTCTGCCTTGTCTGCGCCGGCGCTCTGGCGCTGAGCCTCGCTGCCTGCGGCGGCAAGGCCGACAGTGCTGCATCCAGCACGGCATCTTCTTCCGCACTCGGCAGCGCGTCCGACTACGACTACCAGAACTTCAACTACAGCGATGGTCTGGACGAGAAGGGCTACTGGGAGGGCATCCGCGCTCTGGACTATGTGACCCTGCCCGAAGACTTTGCATCCGTCGCCATCAAGCGCTCGGACGTCGAGCCCACCAGCGAGGAAGTGGAGGAGCAGATCAGCGATCTGCTGAGCCAGTATTCCTCCACCGAGCACATCACCGACCGCGCTGCCGCCGACGGCGACACCGTGGACATCAACTATGTCGGCTCTGTGAACAACGTGGAGTTCACCGGCGGCAGCGCCGAGAACTACGATCTGACGCTGGGCAGCGGCACTTTCATCGACGGCTTTGAAGACCAGATCATCGGCCACAAGCCCGGCGAGACCTTCGACGTCAGCGTCACCTTCCCCGACGGCTACAGCGATTCCACCGACGCCAATGGCAACACCGTCACCCTCAGCGGCCAGAAGGCCGTCTTCACCGTAGTGCTCAACTACATCAGTGAGAGCGTCCTGCCCGAGCTCACCGACAGCTGGGTGGCCAGCACCTTCGGCACCTCCAACAACATCTACACCGTGGAGGCCCTGCGCGCCTACTATCAGGACCAGCTCTACACCTCCAACCTCAACACCGCCGTCATGGACGACCTGCTGGAAAACTCCACCTTCAAGTCCATCCCTCAGCAGGTGATGGATTATCAGGTCAACCAGTGCCTGAACTACTACAGCACGCTGGCGGGCTACTACGGCTATGACCTCGACGGCCTCGTCCAGAATCTGCTGGGATACGAGAACACCGACGCCATGCTGGCCCACCTCGAGAGCAATCTGGAAGACTACTCCAAGGAAGCTCTGCTCTATCAGGCCGTGGCCGAGTCTCTGGACATCGCCCCCACTCAGGAGCAGATCGACACCTACTCCGCCTATGCGGACACCTACGGCCAGAACTACTGCACCATGGTGGCCCTGATGGACGCTGTCACCAGCACGCTGACCAGCGGCGCGGTCGTTTCCTGATCCGATCTGCATATGAGAAGATCCCTGCCGATGGCAGGGATCTTCTTTTGCTCATCATTCAGATAACGTAGTCGTTGCCTGCCTCATCGGGTGCGGCGAGGTCGGCAAGGGTGATCTTTCCAAAGTAGTCCTCAATGAGGTCATCGAGGCCCTTCCACATATCATACGTGCGGCAGCTGCTCATCCGGGGGCAGGATGCCGCGCCCTGTGCAAGACAGCTCACCGGCGCAAGGCTCCCCTCGGTGAGGGTCAGGATCTCGCCCACGGTGTACTGGTCGGGCTCGCGGGTCAGACGATAGCCGCCGCCCTTGCCGCGCAGACCCTCGAGGAAGCCGTTCTGCACCAGAACCTTGAGGATGTTTTCGAGGTATTTTTCAGAGATCTCCTGCCGGGCGGCGACCTCTTTCAGCGGGACATATTTTTCAGAGCGGTGCTCAGCCAAATCTATCATCACGCGCAGCGCATAGCGCCCCTTGGTGGAAACGATCATAGACATTCCTTTCTCTTCTTTCCTGTTATGATTGTGATGCAGCCGGGTCAGCTGCGGAACACACTTCCGTTCATTTTAACCTATTATACAACAGGGTTTATAACTTTTCAATCGGAAATTTTCGATTTTCCATTGACAACCGCCCCAAAGGAGGCTATAATACAGTCAAACCCACAAACCACATTGGTTTAACGGGAATATGAGGGACATCGAGACGACACCGGCTATCTCCGGTGCAGCCGGGCGCATCGCCCGCAATAGGGAGGTTTACTACTATGAGCAAGATCTATACTTCCGCAGATCAGCTGATCGGCCACACCCCGCTGCTGGAGTTGACCCATATCGAGAAGGATGCAGACCTTTCTGCCAAGCTTCTGGCAAAGCTGGAATACTTCAACCCCGCCGGCTCCGTCAAGGACCGTATCGCCAAAGCCATGATCGATGACGCCGAGGATTCCGGCAAGCTCAAGCCCGGCTCCGTCATCATCGAGCCCACCTCCGGCAACACCGGCATCGGTCTGGCTGCCGTGGCAGCTGCCAAGGGCTACCGCATCATCATCGTGATGCCCGAGACCATGAGCGTCGAGCGCCGCCAGCTGATGAAGGCTTACGGCGCAGAGCTGGTGCTGAGCGAGGGTGCCAAGGGCATGAAGGGCGCTATCGCCAAGGCCGACGAGCTGGCAAAAGAGATCCCCAACTCCTTCATCCCCGGCCAGTTCGTCAACCCGGCCAACCCCAAGGCTCATATCGCCACCACCGGCCCCGAGATCTGGGAGGATACCGACGGCAAGGTCGACATCTTTGTAGCCGGCGTCGGCACCGGCGGCACCATCACCGGTGTGGGCCAGTACCTCAAGAGCAAGGATCCCGGCGTCAAGGTCGTGGCCGTTGAGCCCGCTGCCTCCCCTGTTCTGAGCAAGGGCACCGCCGGTGCGCACAAGATCCAGGGCATCGGCGCAGGCTTCGTCCCCGACGTGCTGGACACCAAGGTCTACGACGAGATCATCACCGTCGAAAATGACGACGCCTTTGCCACCGGCCGCCTGATCGGCCACAAGGAAGGCGTTCTGGTGGGCATCTCTTCCGGTGCTGCTGTCTGGGCTGCCATCCAGCTGGCAAAGCGCCCCGAGAACGCTGGAAAGAACATCGTCGTCCTGCTGCCCGACACCGGCGACCGTTATCTGTCCACCCCGCTGTTTGCTGAATGATCCTCTCATTCCTTCCGCCCCTGCTGTGGCTTTCCGCCCGGCAGGGGCCTTTTGTTTGCCTTCGTGAGACGATATGGTGTGATTTTTTTCATTTTTGCAAACTTTTTGTGAATCTGAGGTTCTTCCGGGTTTTGCCTATTGACATTGCAGCGTGTTTGGAGTATATTTTTAGCAGTCGATGAGCAAGAGTGCTAAATCAGCAGAATGTAATCTCTCATCCGACACCAGATCTCAACTTCCGGTACGAATGGAGGCTTGACTTTATGAATACCAATCAATATACCCAGAAGACCCTTGAGGCTCTGCAGGCAGCCCAGCAGCTGGCCGTGGAGTATCAGCATAACGCACTGGAGCCGGAGCATCTGCTCCACGCTCTGGCGACACAGGAGCAGGGCCTTATCCCCCAGCTGCTCCAGAAACTGAATGTGGACGCAGGCAGCTTCTCCGCCGCTGTGGCCGAAAAGCTTTCCGCAATGCCCCGGGTGTCCGGCTCTGGCCGTGACCCCGACAAAGTCTATATCTCGCAGGCCACCGACAAGGTGCTGAGCGCCGCCGCCCGCGAAGCCAAGGCCATGAAGGACGACTACGTCAGCGTCGAGCACGTCTTCCTCGCCCTGCTGGACGAGCAGACCCAGAACACCTCCGAGCTGTTCCGCGCCTTTAGCATCACGAAGGATAAGTTCTTACAGCAGCTCACCGCCGTGCGCGGCAACCAGCGCGTGACCAACGACAACCCCGAGGACACCTACAATGCCCTGCAGAAGTATGGTCAGGACCTCGTTGACCTGGCCCGCAAGCAGAAGCTGGACCCCGTCATTGGCCGTGACCAGGAAATTCGAAATGTCATCCGCATCCTGTCCCGTAAGACAAAGAACAACCCCTGCCTCATCGGTGAGCCGGGCGTCGGTAAGACCGCCATCGCCGAGGGTCTGGCCCAGCGTATCGTCCGGGGCGATGTGCCGGAGAACCTGAAAGACCGCACTGTGTTCAGCTTGGACATGGGCGCTCTGGTGGCTGGCGCAAAGTACCGCGGCGAATTCGAGGAGCGTTTGAAGAGCGTCCTGAATGAGGTGAAGAAGAGCGAGGGCAAGATCATCCTCTTCATTGATGAGCTGCACACCATCGTGGGTGCCGGCAAGACCGACGGCGCAATGGACGCCGGCAATCTGCTGAAACCCATGCTGGCCCGCGGCGAGCTGCACTGCATCGGCGCGACCACGCTGGACGAGTACCGCAAGTATATCGAGAAAGACCCCGCTCTGGAGCGCCGCTTCCAGCCGGTTCAGGTGGATGAGCCTACCGTGGAAGACACCATCTCCATCCTGCGCGGCCTGAAAGAGCGGTACGAGGTGTTCCACGGCGTGAAGATCAGCGATAATGCATTGATCGCCGCCGCCACCCTCTCTGACCGCTATATCACCGACCGCTTCCTCCCCGATAAGGCCATTGACCTGGTGGATGAAGCCTGCGCCATGATAAAGACCGAGATGGACAGTATGCCCAGCGAGATGGACGACCTCGCCCACCGCATCACCCAGCTGCAGATCGAGCAGGTCAGCCTGAAAAAGGAGACCGACGCTCTGAGTCAGAGCCGTCTGCGCGACCTCGAAAAAGAGCTGGCCGAGCTGCAGGATAAGTTCCACAGCATGAAGGCAAAGTGGGAAAACGAGAAGAATGCCATCGGCAAGGTGCAGTCTCTGCGCGAGCAGATCGAGCAGACCAACGCCGCCATCGAGAAGGCACAGCGTGAATACGATCTGAACAAGGCCGCTGAGCTGAAATACGGCAAGCTGCCTCAGCTGCAGAAACAGCTGGAAGAAGAAGAGAAGATTGCCGCCGCCAAGAAGGAAGACAGCCTGCTGCGCGACCGCGTGACCGACGAGGAGATCGCCCGCATCGTGGCCCGCTGGACCGGCATCCCCGTGGAGAAGCTGGTGGAGGGTGAGCGCGAGAAGCTGCTGCATCTGGACGATGTGCTCCACAAGAGAGTCATCGGCCAGGATGAGGCCGTCACCAAGGTGAGCGAAGCCATCCTGCGCAGCCGTGCTGGCATCGCAAACCCCAACCGCCCCATCGGCAGCTTCCTCTTCCTCGGCCCCACCGGCGTCGGCAAGACCGAGCTGGCAAAAGCTCTGGCACAGGCTCTGTTCGACGACGAGCGGAACATGGTGCGTATCGACATGACCGAGTATATGGAGAAGTTCAGCGTCAGCCGCCTGATCGGCGCGCCTCCGGGATACGTCGGTTATGAAGAGGGCGGCCAGCTGACCGAGGCCGTCCGCCGCAAACCCTACAGCGTCGTGCTGTTCGATGAGGTGGAAAAGGCTCACCCCGACGTCTTCAACATCCTGCTGCAGGTGCTGGACGATGGCCGCATCACCGACAGTCAGGGCCGCACGGTGGACTTCAAGAACACCGTCATCATCCTGACCTCCAACCTCGGCAGTGACATCATCCTGAACGACCTGGAGCAGCGCCGCGCCGAGGGCTCCAACGAGCTGAGTGAGGATGCCCGCAAGCAGATCGATCTGCTGCTGAAGAGCAAATTCCGTCCCGAGTTCCTGAACCGTCTGGACGAGATCGTCTACTACAAGAGCCTCACCAAGGATGAGACCCGCAAGATCGTGGACCTGCAGCTCGAAGATCTGCGCAAGCGGATGGACGAGGGCAAGCACCTCAAGCTGGACGTCACTACGGCAGCCAAGGACTTCATCATTGATTCCTCTTATGACAGCGTCTACGGCGCACGTCCCATCAAGCGGTTCATCCAGAGCCGTGTGGAGACGCTCATCGCCAAGGCCATCATTCAGGGCAGCTACACCGAGGGTGCGACCCTGACGGTGGACTACGACGGCACGGGCCTTGTGCTCCGCTAAAAACCGCAAACTTTTTACCTATTTTATCCATCCTCCTGACAGGAACGCTTGCACCGGCGGGTGGAATATGATATTATAGGCGTTGAACAAAGTGCTTTTCATCGTCGAAGGCAACGGTGGAAAGCACTTTTTGGTTAACATATTATTATAAGAAAGTAGAGTTGATCAACCTTTATTATGGACGATGGCAGTATAACGCTCTTGGTGGCGCTGATCGTTTTGATCGCGTTTTCCGCATTCTTCTCCGCCTCCGAGACCGCATTTTCTTCCCTGAACCAGATACGCCTGAAAAGCCGCGCTGAGGAAGGCGACACTTCCGCCGCCCGGGTGCTGGCGATGGCCGAGAAGTACGACAAGCTTCTCTCCTCCATCCTCATCGGCAACAACATCGTGAATATCGCCGCCGCTTCCATCGGCACCGTCCTCTTTACCAAGTGGCTGGGTGCAGAGCGGGGTGCCACCACCTCCACCATCGTGCTGACGGTAGTCGTCCTCATCTTCGGCGAAGTGACCCCCAAGACCCTCGCCAAGGAGATGCCCGAGACGATCGCAACCGCTGTATCGCCGGTGCTGAGTCTGCTCCTGACCCTCTTCACCCCGCTGACCTGGCTGTTCAGCCAGTGGAAGAAGCTGCTGGGACGCTTCGTCCACAGCAGTGAGAGCGACGCCATCACCGAAGGTGAGCTCATCACCATGGTGAGCGAGGCTGAGAACGACGGTGAGCTCACCGACCGGGAAAGCCAGCTCATCCGCAGCGCCATCGAGTTCGATGACGTGGAGGTGGAAGAGATCCTGACGCCCCGCGTAGACGTGGTGGCCGTGGAGGACGATATTTCGCTGGAAGAGCTTGCGCAGACATTCGCAGAATCCGGCTATTCCCGTCTGCCCGTCTATCACGACACCGTGGACAACATCATCGGTGTCGTCCACGAGAAGGATTTCTACATCGCCCGTCTGAAAAAGACCGTCACGATGGAAGACCTCATCGCCCCCACCCTCTACACCACCGGCTCCACCCAGATCTCCCAGCTGCTGCGCACCCTGCGGGAGCAGCACCATCACATGGCAGTCGTCGTGGACGAATACGGCGGCACTGAGGGCATCATCACCCTCGAGGACATTCTGGAAGAGCTTGTGGGCGAGATCTGGGACGAACACGACGAGGCCACGGAGGACTTCCGCCAGCAGTCGGACGGCAGCTGGCTCGTGTCCGGCTCGGCCAGCGTGGACGACCTTTACGAGACGCTGGACCTGCCCGAGGATGAGGACATCGACTCCAACACCGTGAACGGCCTCGTGCAGGAAAAGACCCACCATCTGCCCAAGGTGGGCGACCATTTCCAGCTGAACGACTACGAGGGCGTCGTGACCCGCACGGCCCGCCGCCGCGTCACCGAAGTCCGGTTCACCCACACCGCACCTGCCCCGCAGGACGACGAAAAGGACAAAGACAAGCGCTTTTCCCGTCTGGCGCAGCGCACCGAGGGCCGATAACACTCTATAACACAAAAAATCCTCTCCCGATGGGAGAGGATTTTTTTGATCCGGCTATTACTGCTTTTTCCAGCGGCGCATGATACCCATGCCCAGCGCATAGGGGCCGGTATGGACCGCAATGGTGCAGCCGATCTGCAGCAGACCCACCTCGCACTGTGCGGCGGGATACTTGGCACGCAGGGCAGCACGGGTCTGCATCCAGAGCCGTTTGCCCTCTTCTTCATCGTAGCCGTAGCCCACGATGATGCGGTAGTCGTCGGGCGTGCCGCCGTTGGCGTCCAGATAGTTCATCAGCTGCTCAAGGGCCTTCTCAAAGCTCTTCTGACGGCCCCGGGCCACACCGCCCGAGAAGATCTCGCCGTCTTTGAAGAGTATCATCGGCTTGATGCCCAGAAGGTTCGCCGCCCGGCCAGAGACTTTGCCGATGCGTCCGCCCTTGATGAGGTAATCGAGGTTGCCCACCGTGAAGAAGATGTTGTTGGTGGATTTTTCCGCTTCCAGCCAGGTCACCGCCTCGTCCAGCGTGCAGCCCGCATCGCGGATGGCCACAGCGTTCTCCACCATGGTCGCCTCAGTGACAGTAGCCGCTGCCGAGTCCATCACCTCGATCTTCGCGTCGGGGTAGTCCTCGAGCACCAGCTCCCGGGCGTTGCGGGCGCTGCCCACGCAGCCGCTCATCCTGCCGGTGAAGCAGAGGCAGAGGGTGGGGCGGCCGGCCTCAGCCTGACGGCGGAACACCTCCTCGAAATCCTCGATGGAGGCAAGGCTGGTCTTGGGGTAGGCAGAGGGGTTGTCCACCATGAACTGGTAGAAATCCCGCACAGCGATCTCCTTGCCCTCCTTGCGGTAGTGCTCACCGTCCAGCGAAACATAGAACGGCACGATCTCCACACCCATCTTCTGCGCCATTTCCGGCGTAAAGTCACAGGCGCTGTCGGCGATGATGTCAAACATTAGCGGCATCCTTCTTTCCGGTGAATTCAGGGTTTAGACCACGTGGTGGATGTATGCCTCACGCTCTGCGCCCACAGAGATATAGGTGATCTTGCAGCCCACGGCCTTTTCCAGATACTCGACGTAGTTCTGGGCCTCTTTGGGCAGGTCTTCCCACTTGCGGGCGGCGGTGATGTCGCAGTGCCAGCCGGGCAGATACTCCACCACCGGCTGTGCGGTGTCCAGAGCCTCGCCCATGGGGAAGCGGGTGGTGGTGGTGCCGTCGCTCAGCTTGTAAGCAGTGACCATGGGGATCTTCTCCATGTAGTCCAGCACGTCCAGCAGGGTCAGGGCGACCTCGTCGCAGCCCTGGCAGAAGACGCCGTAGCGGCTTGCCACCAGGTCGATGGGGCCGACGCGGCGGGGACGGCCGGTGGCAGCGCCGTACTCGTGGCCGGCCTCACGCAGAGCGTGCTTCTCTTCCTCGGTCATGGCCAGCTCAGCGGCAAAGGGGCCGTCGCCGACGCAGGAGGAATAAGCCTTCATGACGCCGACGGAGTTGGTCAGCTTGTGGCCCGGGATGCCTGCGCCGATGGGGGCGTAAGCGCCGATGGTGTTGGAGGAAGTGGTGTAGGGGTAGATGCCGAAGTCGATGTCGCGCAGAGCGCCCAGCTGGGCCTCGAACAGCACCTTCTTGCCGGCGGCATCGGCGTCAGCCAGATACTGGCCCACGTCGCAGATGTAGTCCTTGAAGATGGCGGCATACTTCTCCAGCCATGCCCACATCTCATCCACGCTGATGGGAGCGGCGTTGTAGCTGCCCTCCATGACGAGGTTCTTGGAGTCCACCATGGTGACCAGGCGCTTCTTGACGGAGTCGTCCAGATGCAGCAGGTCGCCCATGCGGAGGGTCTTCTTCATGTACTTGTCACCGTAAGTGTAGGCGATGCCGCGCTTGGTGGAGCCGAACTGTGCGCCGGTCTTGGACAGACGTGCCTCTTCCAGACCGTCCTGATCGACATGGTAGGGCATGGTGATGGTGGCGCGGTCAGAGATCTTCAGATTGGCAGGGGTGATGGAGATACCCTGCTCGCGCAGCTTGTTGATCTCACCGTCCAGATGGTGGGGGTCGATGACCATACCGTTGCCCATCACGCAGACAACATTGGGACGGAGGATACCGGAGGGCAGCAGGTTCAGCACGAACTTGCCCCGCTCGTTCTTGACGGTATGACCAGCATTGTTGCCGCCCTGATAGCGTGCAACAATATCGTACTCCTGGCTGATCAGGTCGACCATGCGGCCCTTGCCCTCATCGCCCCAGTTGATACCCGTAATTGCAGTAAGCATAATAAATGACCTCTTTATTATTTTTCAAAAGGCGGCCTTTTCCGCGCACCCTGCCCGGGATACGCCGCCTTGGGAAACTTGTTTTCTGCCGCGCGGCTCCTGCCGGAGCACACAACAGCTCGAGTATAAGTATAGCACTCTTTCGCCCACAAAAAAAGAGGAAAAAGCGGTTTTGTACGACTTTTTCCTCCCGGTTCAGTTCTTTTTGCTCACTCTGTGGATGGTGCCGTCCGGCTCCTTGATGGAGGTGTGCTCCAGCTGGGCGCGAAGGCTGGACTTCATGTCCTCGATATACTCCTTGCGCAGAGCCTGCTGCTCGGCTTTTTCGGCCTCCGTCAGGCCGGTGGTCTTGCTCTTGTGTGCCAGCTCGTTGATGCGGGCTATCTTTTCTTTGGTCATCGAAGTTTTCCTCCGTTTGTGGTATAATAAGATGAACTCAATCTCTCCGTCACGGCTGACGCCGTGCCACTGCCCGGGTTGCGGCTCCCAGCATCTGCTTCGGCCCTTGGTGCGGGCCTCGCATCCTGCTGGCCGCGGCCCCAACAGCGACTCCCTGTTTCCGCCGCTGGCGGCGGTCGTCGTTGTTGCTCCTAACGAGGGGAGGCTTTGGCATTCCGTAAAGCTTTCCCTCTTCGCCAGAGGCTCCCCTACAAGGGGAGCTGTCGAGCGACAGCGAGACTGAGAGGTTGTATGAAGGGCAGCCTGCCCTTTTATAGGTTCATTTTAGTATAGCAAAGGACTTTTCTTATGTCAAACCAACTCAATTTTTCACAGCAGATGGACGAAGTGTTGAAAACTCTGGGCGACGCCCGCCCCCGGCTGCTGCTCCATGCCTGCTGCGGCCCCTGTTCCAGCGCCGTGCTGGAGCGGCTGTGCCGGTATTTCGACATCACCGTACTCTACTACAACCCCAACACATGGCCCGCCGAAGAATACCACCGCCGGGGCGAAGAGCTGGAACGCTTCGTCGCCGCCGCCCACCCGCTGGGGGTAACAGTGGTGGAAGACCGGTACGACCCGCAGGAGTTCTACTCCGCTGTCGCGGGCCTCGAGAACGAGCCGGAGCGCGGCAGTCGCTGCACGGTCTGCTATCGGCTGCGGATGCGCCGTGCGGCCCAGTATGCCGCCGAGCACGGCTTCGACTGGTTCACCACGACCCTCTCCATCAGCCCCCACAAGGACGCCAAGCGCATCAATGCCATCGGGCAGGAGCTGGAGCAGGAGTTCGGCGTGAAGCACCTGCCCTCCGACTTCAAGAAGCAGAACGGCTATCTGCGCTCGTTACAGCTTTCAGAGGAATACGGCCTTTACCGTCAGGATTACTGCGGCTGTGAGTTCAGCGCAAAGGCGAGAGGCATCGGCACTACTGCGGGAGAATAAGTGATACAGTTCCAATTATTTGATTTATCTATGTATCTTTTTCAAAGTGTATCTACTTGATACACTTCGGCCTTCTGATACACTTCCAACTGTATCAAGCACCCCCGAACTGTATCAACTGATACAGTTCGATTTTCAACTTATCAGCGTCAAAAAAGTGCAACTGTATCAGATAACCTCCCTCAGTAGGGAGCTGATACAGCTGCACTTCTTATTTTTATTCTTCCGGCAAACGTGCAACCAGAATTGCAAAGATGACCAGACCCACGCAGGGAACGATGTTGGTCATCATACCGGCGGCAAGACCGGCGCTTTCGGCCACGACGCCGATGACCCAGGGCATCAGGATCGCGCCGCTGGCCGCCACCGGCAGCATGATGCCCATGCTGGTCACGCTGGTCATACGGCCTGCGCTGGCCACAGCGGTGGGGTTCATGCCCGCCATCGCAAAGGCAAAGGCGAACAGCAGCACGATGGCCGCGCCCTGACTGCGGGCCTGCACCAGCAGGATGTAGAAGATGGTGCAGCTCACGCCCATGACCACCATGGCCTTGCGGGGCTGCTTGAAGGGGAACACGAAGGCGATGAGCAGACGTGCCACGAGGGTCGCGCCCCACATAACGGTGACGGTATACGCCGCCAGTGCGCCTGCGATGATGCCGCTGCCCTTGAAGTAAGTGACCATCCAGCCGGTGACGCTCTGTTCAGCGGCGTTCTGGCAGAAGAGCAGGCCGGTCAGCAGCCAGAAGCGGGTGGATTTGAGGAAGCTCCAATCGGTGACTTCCTTCTTGCCCGCGCCCTTGCCCGCAAAGGGAGTCCCCATATACACCAGCCAGAGCAGCAGACCCAGCACAGCCAGCACCAGCACGGCGAAGGAGCCGCTCACTCTGCCTGCCGCCGCGATGAAAAAGGGGCAGAGCAGTGCGCCGCAGGCATAGCAGCTGTGCATCAGGTTCATGCCCCGGGTGCGGTCAGCGGAGTTGTCGCTGACGAGGATGGTGCAGGTGTTGATGACACTGCCCTTGGCGATGCCCACGAGGAAGAAGCCCAGCGCCAGCACAGCCACCGCGCCGCTGAGGCCCATCATGGCGTAGCCCAGCGCATAGCCGATGGTCAGCAGCAGGATGCTGGGCTTCATGCCCAGCTTGCCGGGCAGCATGGCGATGAGAAAGCCTGCCAGCAGGTTGCCGATGCTCATGAGAGACAGCAGGGTTCCGGTCATGCCGTAGGCGAAGCCATACTGCTCCTGCAATAGGCTGACCACCACGCCGCTGGAAATGGCGCAGATGCCGCTGAAAAAGAAGGTAATGAAGCCCACGTTCCGTAGGCGGGTGTTCTTTTGTTCCATATGGTTCCTCTTTCCGTTTTTCCTTTTCCGTCTGCGCCTTGCCGTAAGCGCGTTGTATCCTATCCCATTATAGCTTTCTGCTGCCGGAGTTTCAACCTCTCAATCGCGGCTTTGCCGTGGGGCAGATTCTCCTTCGTCCAACCTCTCAGTCTGCTTCGCAGACAGCTCCCCTAGTAGGGGAGCCTCTGGCGAAACGGTGAAGCTTTCCGGTATGCCAAAGCCTCCCCTCGATAGGGGAGGTGGCATCGCGCAGCGATGACGGAGAGGTTTTTTACGCAAAAAGAGGGCCGGACAGCTGTCCGGCCCTCTTTGAGGTCAGCGCTTATTCAGCCTTGGTCTCAGGCTTTGCTTCTTCGGCCTTAGCCTCCGGCTTTGCAGCGGGAGCTGCGGGAGCAGCAGGCTTCACCACGGGCTTCGGGGGATACGGATCGTCCTTCAGGGGGAAGAGGATGATCTTCTTCGGACACTTCTGGGCGCACATACCGCAGCCCTTGCACTTGTCGTAATCCACACGGGCCACGCCGTCAACGACATGGATGGCGTCGAACTTACAGGTGCGCTCACACATACCGCAGGCGATGCAGCTGGTGGTGCAGAGCTTGTTGGCGACAGCGCCCTTATCCTTGTTGGAGCACATAACGACGGGCTTGCGGGGGCCGCCGGCGTCGATCATGATCACCTGCTTGGGGCAGATGTTGGCGCAGGCACCACAGCCGGTACACTTGTCCTTGTCCACCTTGGCAACACCGTCCACGATGTGGATGGCGTCGAACTTACAGACCTTGGTGCAGTCGCCCAGACCGATGCAGGCGAAGGAGCAGGTCTTGGGGCCGCCGTACAGGGTAGCAGCAGCGGCGCAGGTCTGGATGCCCTTGTAGTCGTAAGCGGGCTTGCAGTGCTCGGAGCTGCCCTGGCACTGGACCACGGCCTTCTTCTCCACAGCGCTTGCCTCACCGCCCATGATCTTGGCAATGGCAGCAGCAGCCTTGGGGCCGCCGGGAGCGCACTTGTCGCAAGGCACGCCGTCCATGACGACAGCCTTTGCGTAGTCGGCACAGCCTGCGTAGCCGCAGCCGCCGCAGTTTGCGCCGGCCAGACAGCTGGCAACTTCTTCGATACGGGGGTCTTCCTCAACTGCCATGAACTTGGCAGCGGCGACCAGAATGATTGCGCCGACAGCACCGACGATGGTGCAGAGGATAACAGCAGATGCAATATTCATAATCCTGTTCCTCCTTTACAGCGTCACGTTAAACAGATTCTCAACGATGCCGCCAAAGCCCATGAAGGACAGGCTGGTGATCGCTGCGGCCAGCAGAGTGATGGGCAGGCCCTTGAAGGGAGCCGGGGGATCACAGGCCTCCACGCGCTTGCGCACGCCGCTGAACATGACCATAGCCAGCATGAAGCCGACGCCTGCGCCGATGGCACAGACCAGAGCCTCGATGTAGGCAGCGCCGAAGCCCAGAGCCTCGACGTCTGCGCCGTAGTCATCGACGACCAGAATGGTGACAGCCAGAACGCAGCAGTTGGTGGTGATCAGGGGCAGGTAGACGCCCAGAGAGTTGTACAGCGCAACGACATACTTCTTCAGGAAGATCTCGATGAACTGCACCAGAACTGCAATGACCAGAATGAACACGATGGTCTGCAGATAGCTCAGACCGGCGGGGTTCAGAACAAAGATCTGCAGCGGGAAGGTCACAGCCGTAGCCATGAACATGACGAAGATGACAGCGCCGGACATACCCACAGCGGAGTCAAGCTTCTTGGAAACGCCCAGGAACGGGCAGATGCCATAGAACTTCACCAGCACGTAGTTGTTGACAAGGATCATGCTGAAGAAGATAGCAGCGAGTTTGACGAGCATCTTATTAGCCCTCCTTCTTCAGATTGTCGATGTCGCAGCAGCTCTTGCGCTCGATGCGCGCATCCAGCTTGCCTTCCAGCCAGACACAGCCGGCCATCAGGACGCCGTAGCAGAAGAATGCGCCGGGAGCCTGAGTCATGATGCTGATGCGGGCGATGCTGTCGGGCAGGACCTGGAAGCCCAGCCAAGTGCCGCTGCCCAGCACCTCGCGGATGGTAGCCATCAGCACGACGGTGAGGGTGTAGCCGATGCCCATGCCGACGCCGTCCAGTGCAGAATCGACCACGTTGTTCTTGCAGGCGAACATCTCAGCACGGCCAAGGATGATGCAGTTGACGACGATCAGGGGCAGGAAGACGCCCAGTGCGGTGTACAGGCTGTCCATGTAGGCGTGCATGACCATCTGGACGATGGTGACGAAGCCTGCGATGATGACGATGTAGCAGGGCAGATGGACCTTTGCGGGGATCACGTTGCGCAGCAGCGAGATCAGGATGTTGGAGCAGACCAGCACGAAGGTGAAGGCTGCGCCCATGCCCAGTGCGCTGGAGACTGCCGTGGTAACTGCCAGGCAGGAGCAGGTGCCCAGGACCAGACGCAGAACGGGGTTCTCTTTGATGATGCCGTTGGTAAGGATGCTTACCTTGGACTTCTTTTCTTGTGCCATTTCTTACCAACCTCCTTTATGCCAGCTCGTTGTAGCAGTTGACGCAGTCGTTGATGGCGGCGAACAGTGCCTTAGAGGAAATGGTCGCGCCGCTGTATGCGTCAAAACCGCCCTGACCGATGGCGATATTCTGGGTGCCGTCCATGCCGTTGAACTGGGCAAGGAAGGTGTCGCTTGCGACATTGGAGCCGATGCCCTTGGTCTGAGTGGAAGCGTCCACCCAGATGCCGGTGACGGTGCCGTTGGTGTCGTAGCCCATGATGACGGTGAGGATGCCGCCGTCGAAGCCCTTCTCCTCAGCCTTGATGGCGATGCTGCCATCCTCGGCCTTAACGACGCCGGTGACGTTCTCGGTGGTGTAGCCGGTCACTTCTTCCAGCGTCTTGGCGTCAGAAACGGTGGGCATGACGTCCACGTAAGCTGCCAGAGTGGCGGCCTTCTGGTTTTCTTCGATGATAGGCGCAGTAAAGGAGTTGACCAGGGCCAGCAGGAAGCTGACCACCAGTGCGATGACACTCAGCACGACTACCGGCTTTACCGTGCTTTCCCAAGTAGACTTATTCATTTGCCAGCAGCCTCCTTCTTAGCAGGTTTGACATAGCCATACGGCGTCTGGCGGGTCAAGTCATTGATGTACGGGACCCACAGGTTCATGAACAGCAGTGCGAAGGACACACCCTCGGTGTAGCTGCCCCAATAACGGATAGCGAAGGTGACGACGCCCAGAGCCACGCCGTAGATCAGCTTGCCCTTCAGGGTGAAGGGGCTGGTGACGTAGTCGGTGGCCATGAACACAGCGCCGAACAGCAGGCCGCCGCTCAGCACAGCCACCAGTGCAGCGTGGACGCTGTGGGTGGCGATGAGGTAGAACACGAACATGCTGCCAACGTAAGCGGCAGGGATGGCGATGCTGATGGTCTTGGTGACCACGAGGTAGATCAGGCCCAGCACGATGGCCAGAGCGCAGGTCTCGCCCAGAACGCCGCCGTGGACGCCCATGAAGAGGTCCAGCAGGCTCAGTTTGTTGGGGTCAGCCACAGCCAGAGGAGTAGCGGAGGACAGCTGATCGACCGCTGCATCCGGGAACACCCAGTTGTTCATAGCGCCGGCAAAGCTGACGAACAGCACGATACGGCCCACCAGAGCGGGGTTCGCGAAGTTCATGCCGATGCCGCCGAACAGCTGCTTGACCACGATGATGGCCACGAAGTCGCCGATGAGCAGCTCACCGATGGGCATACCCACAGGCACGTTCATGGCGAGGATGATGCCGGTGACGACGGCGGACAGATCGCTGATGGGGTTTGCTTTCTTCAGCAGCTTGCAGTACAGCCACTCGAAAGCCACGCAGGCCACGACGGACACTGCGGTGACCAGCAGAGCACGCAGACCAAAAATAATGGCAGAGGCCACGACGCACGGGGTCAGGGCCACGATCACGTTGGCCATCAGGCCGGCGGTCGTCTCCTCAGAGCGCAGGTGCGGGGAGGCCGAAACAATAAGCTTCGTATCCATTACTTATTGCCTCCTTTTTTGATTTCACCGAGATAGAATGCCTTGGCCAGACCCATCATCTGGGTGCAGGGACGCTTGGCCGGGCAGACGAAGGTGCAGGAGCCGCAGTTGAAGCAGTAGTCAACGTGCAGCTTGCCCAGCTCCTGGACATCGCGGGCAGCGTAAGCCTGGTTGACCTCCACGGGCTCCAGACCCATGGGGCAGTACTCGACGCAGCGGCCGCAGCGGATGCAGGGGTTGACCTGCGGGGGCTGTGCGGTCGCTTCGCTCAGCATGATAAGGCCGGAAGTGGTCTTGGTGGTGGGGTAGCTCAGGTCACGCACAGCGGGACCCATCATAGCGCCGCCGGCCACGACCTTGCCCAGAGTGACGCCGCCCTTGAGGCCGGCAGTGTTCAGGACATCCTCGTAGGAAGTACCCACAGGGACGATGAGGTTCTGGGGCTTCTCGCAGGCATCGCCGTCCACGGTGATGACGCGGCTGACCACCGGCATACCGGTAGCCAGATACTTGCCGAGGCTGGACACGCTGGTCACGTTCATGACGATGGCGCCGGCAGCGGCGGGCAGGCCGCCGTGCGGGACCTCGCGGCCCAGGCACTTCTCAATGAGGATGAGCTCTGCGCCGGTGCCGTAGACGCTGGGCAGGGGCTTCACCTCAATGGCAGGCTTGTCCTTCGTCTTCTGGCACAGCAGGTCGATGCACTCGGGCTTGTTGTTCTCGATGCCGATGACACACTTCGGGATGCCGGTGTACTTCAGCACAGCCTCGATGCCGCGGACGATGTCGTCTGCGCAGTTCAGCATCTCCTGCGTGTCGCTGGTCAGCCAGACTTCACACTCGGAGGCGTTGATGAGCAGGGTATCCACGGGGTCCTTGGGCTGCAGCTTGACGTCAGTCGGGAAGCCTGCGCCGCCCAGACCCACCAGACCGCTCTCACGCACGGCGGCGAGGAAGCTGGCCTTATCGGTCACTTCAGGTGCCTTCACGGCGGGGTCTACGGCCTGCTTGCCATCGGTCTTGATGACCACAGAGTCGCACATCCGGCCATTGGACAGACGAAACGGCTCCACAGCCGCCACAGTGCCCGAGACGCTGGAGTGGATATTTGCAGACACAAAGCCGCCAGCTTCACCGATCTTGGTACCGACGAACACCTCGTCGCCCTTCTTCACCAAAGCCTTGGCGGGAGCGCCGATATGCTGACTCATCAGGATGCGTACCTGCGCGGGCAGAGGCATCGGGACCGGTTTGCTTGCAGCAGTTGCCTTGTCATGCGGCGTATGCGCGCCAAGCGCCGCACGTTTCAGCTTGTTCAACATGGAATTAAATCCCCCATTCTGCTTGAATTGCTGTCCCCACGCCCATGCAGGCGCACTGGTACAGGGACAGTTGCTGCTTAACATGTTTATTGTATCATTTTGCGGTGGGAAGTCAACGACAACAAGGCCAAAATGATGCAAATTCTTTGAATTTCTTAGCTGTTTTTAACGATTAGCTGTGACTAACCTCCCATTTTTTCGTTAGTATCGCACAACTTTTCCCAAAGTCCGGTCGTTTGCCTTTCCGGGAAGAATATGTTATACTACAACCAAACGAACACGCAGGCGCATCCCGCGCCGTGCGGTCTGAGCCGTCAAGGAGGGTCTACCATGAAATTTCTGAAAGTAATGCTCGCTGTTTTGACCTGTCTGGCTGTCACGCTGACCGGCGTGCTGCTCTTTGTGGACAAGCACGGCCCCCGCTATATCCAGATCGACAACAGCGAAGACTGAGCCTCGCATTTTTGAAACGCAGTCATCCCCCAGCCTGAACGGTGTGCCGCCCGGGCTGGGGGATGTTTGGCTTTTACGGCTTGTGCCGCCTGCTGAGAATGCCCCCGGATACAGAGCATCCGGGGGCATTCTGTCTTTTTAGTAATCTTTTTCGCAGCCCAGCAGGAACTTCATGTACGCGAAGGTCCGCTCCTGCCCGATGTCCCGCACCATCTTGAGCAGCTTTTCCAGCAGCGCTCTCGTCTCGGGGTGGAGCAGATAGTGATCTTTGCTGTGCTCGTAGTACTCCCAAGGGGAGGCGTCGGTGTACTTGTCGCCCAGATAGATCTGGCTGGCGGCCACACGGTCGCAGACCATCTCGCAGACGTACCGCAGGGGGATCTTCATGCCGGTGAGGCCGGCTTTCGTGGTGCTGTAGTCTATCCAATATTCGAGGTGATGCTTGTTGCGGCCCTTGTGGTGAAGCCATGCCGAGGTGTAGCCCCTGGCTTCCCGCTCCGCCTCATTGGGGCTGTGATCGCCCTGATAGTAGATGCAGCCCGGGATGAACTCGGTGGGGCTGTACTTGCTCAAATCGTGGGCAAGGCCCTGCTCGTAGAGCCCGCAGGCAAAGCAGTATTTCATCACCAGCAGCTTGTGCCGGGTGATGGTCTCAAAATGGCCTTTGATGTTCATGCGTTTCGCCACCTCACTGTCACTTTTCCCTCTTTGAGGTTCCGCAAATCGCCGCTCTCCGAGAAATCCTCCCGGTCGCGGGTCAGGCTGGGGTTATAATAGGGGTCGTCCAGAATATCCGCCTTGCCGTGGATGTCATACAGCCGCTGCTGCTCGGCGGCAAAGCGCGCTGCCTTGACGGGGTCTTTCTCGTCGCCGCCGCGGCTCTTGCTCTCGTAATGGGTCAGCTGGGCGTAGGGCGTCCACGCGATGCGATAGCCCTTGTCCCGCACCCGGAGGCAGAAGTCCACATCGTTGAAGGCCACGGCAAACTTCTCGTCCAGCCCCTTCACCTCGTCCCACACGCTGGTCCTGACCAGCAGGCAGGCACCCGTGACGGCGGAGAAGTCCTGCACGGTAGCGGCGCGGAACAGATAGCCGCTGCCGCCCGCCTTCTTGTACTTATGGCTGTGGCCCGCGTAGCCGCCCAGACCCGTGACGACGCCCGCATGCTGGAGCGTCTCGTCGGGATAGTAGAGCATCGCGCCGCAGATGGCCGCACCGCCGGGGTGGGCGCACTGCCGCAGCAGCTCGGTGAGCCAGTCGCCGTTCCGCACCTCCACGTCGTTGTTCAGCAGCAGCAGGTACTCGCCCTGCGCCGCCTTCCGGCCAAAGTTGTTGATGGCTGAGAAGTTGAAGCCCTTTTCCGGCCAGGTGACCACTTTCAGGCCCTCGTACCGCTTCTCAGCATCCTTATAATAGGCAAAGGTGGCCGGGTCGGTGGAGTTGTTCTCGATGACGATGACCTCGAAGTTGTCCCACTCGGTCTTTGACCAGATGCTATACAGGCACTTCTCGAGGTCGTCGGTGTGGTCTTTGTTGGGGATGAGGATGCTCACCTTTGGGTCGCCCTCGATGTCCCACTTGACCCGGTAGGTGCTGGGGAAAAGCCCATCCTCCACCGTGCCGGTGCGCCCGGTGCGGCTCAGATGGTCGGCCAGTGCCTTTTTGGCAGCTGCCGCGACATAAGGCTTGGCATCGGTGCCGCCGGAAGTAGAACCCGCATGGACCCGCCAGTAGTAGAGCACCTGCGGCAGATGAGCCGCACCGCCGGTCTGTTCGATGAGCCGAAGGAAGAGGTCGTGGTCCTGACTGCCGTCGCACTCGGGGCGTTCGCCGCCCAGCTGCTCATACAGCGCCCGCTTGAAGACCGCCAGATGACAGATGTAGTTGCAGCAGAGCAGATAATCCGGGGCATAATCGGGCTTGAAGTGTCCCACCATCGGCTTTTTGATGTCCTTGGTGAAGAGCGCCTCGTCACTGTAGAGGAAACCATCCGGCTCACCCTTTTCGCGGAGCTGCAAGACAGCCTTACCCATCGCGTACATGGCGTGGGGGGCCAGCACATCGTCGTGGTCGGCGAGGGCAAGATATTCGCCCGTCGCCAGCGTCTCGGCGGCGTTGGTGTTGGCGGCGATGCCCTTATTTTCGACCTTTTTGTATACGATTCGTTGATTTTTCTGCTGATATTCCCTTGCAACACGCTCCACCTCGGGGTGGGCGTCGTCGGAAGCGTCCGCGAGGCAGAGCTGACCATTGGGGGCGGTCTGGTTCACAAAGGAGCCCAGAAATTCCCGCAGGTAATTTTCGGGCGTATTATACAGTGGGGTCAGGATGGAGATGGTGGGCAGGCCGCAGTTCTCAGCGGTCTTGCCGACCATTTCGGCGGCCTGAGCTTCCAGCACCTTTTTGCCGGGCAGATAGCGCGCCCGCTTGCCGAAGAAACGGCGGCGGACAAAGCCCGCGCCCCGCTTTACCATCGTGGGCAGGCCCTCGTCTTTCGTGAGCTGGACGGCATAGCCCATCAGCTCTTTGGCGCGTTTGAGTCGTACATTCATATCCAGTCCTTATGCCTCGCCCCGCTGCACAGCCTTGTAGGCGTTGCAGACAGTCTCGGTGTCGCCGTTCATCTTGAGGTGGCCGTGGCTCAGCCATGCCACCTTGCTGCACATGCGCTCGATCTGCTCGATGGAGTGAGACACCAGGATCACCGTGGTTCCGCCGGCCATCAGCTCTTTCATCCGCTTTTCGCACTTCTGCTGGAAGAGGAAGTCGCCCACCGACAGCACCTCGTCGGCGATGAGGATGTCAGGCTTGGTGATGGTGGCAATGGCAAAACCGATGCGGGCCACCATGCCGGAGGAGTAGTTTTTCAGCGGCACATCGAGGAAGTTCTGCAGTTCGCTGAACTCCACGATCTCGTCGAACTTCTCGTCCAGATACTTGGGCGAGAAGCCCAGAACCGTACCGTTGAGGTAGATGTTCTCCCGGGCGGTCAAGTCCATGTCGAAGCCCGCACCCAGCTCGATGAGGGGGGCGATGGTGCCGTTGACGGTCACTTTGCCCTTGCTGGGCTTGTACACGCCCGCAATGGTCTTGAGCAGGGTGGATTTGCCCGAGCCGTTCAGGCCCACAAGGCCGTAAAAGTCGCCGGGCATGATGTCGAGGCTCACGTCCCTGAGGGCGTAGAACTCGTCGTACTGCAAGCGTCCCTGCACCATGGCAAGGAGGTATTCCTTCAGGCTCTCGTGCTTTTCGGTGGAGAGGTTGAAGCACATGGACACATTGTCTACTTTGATGATAGGTTCCATCGTTCTCTTCTCCCTCTTATATATGCAGCACGAAGCGGTCCTGTGTCTTGCGGAACATCTGGACGCCCACCAGCATCGAGATGAGGGCGCAGAGGCCGCAGACGAGGAACATGTTGATGTCCAGCGGGATGCCCCACATCAGGGTGCGGCGGAAGCCCGTGATATACCAGTACATCGGGTTCAGCTTGATGATCTGCTGCATATTGAAGCCGCCGATGGAGAAGGTCATCTGGGTGGGGTCGTAGAAGATGGCGGAGAAATAGAGCAGCGCCGTGATAAAGACGCTCCAGATGTGCATGATGTCCCGGAAGAACACCGTCGCCGCCGCAAGGAAGAGGCCCACGCCGAGGCTGAAGAAGAAGAGGGTCACCAGCGGGTAGAGGGCTTCAAACACCGTGATATGGATGGGGCTGCCGGTGAACACCATGACCAGCGCCAGCGCCACGAAGCTGAAGACGCAGTTGACCATGGCGAAGCAGCACTTTTCCAGCGGGAAGACATATTTTGGGATATAGACTTTTTTCAGCAGGGAGGCCGCGCCGAGGACGCTGCTCATGCTGGTGGAGGTGGCCTCGTTGAAGAAGTTGAAGAGCAGCTGGCCGCACATCAGGAAGACCGGGAAGTTGTCGATGCCGCTGCCCCGCATATCCATCAGGCTGCTGAACACCGCCCAGTACACCAGACACATAAGCAGGGGGTTGAGCACGCTCCACACCACGCCCAGCACACTGCGGCGGTATTTGAGCTTAAAGTCACGGCTGACGAGATTCCACAGCAGATAGCGGTAGCACCACAGGCCGTTGAACATTGCCTTGAGTTTTTTCACAGGCGATCACCACTTTTCAAAATACTCGAACTTCTGGGCGGCAAAGGGCTCATGGAGCTTGTCCTTGGCACTGGTCTTGTGCTCGCAGCCGCAGTCGGGCCACTGGACGTTGACGGTGGGGTCGTCGTAGGGGATGCCGCCCTCGCTGGTGGGGTCGTAGACATCCGTACACTTGTAGCAGAACTCGGCCACATCGCTCAGCACGAGGAAGCCGTGGGCAAAGCCCTCAGGGATATAGAACATCTTCTTGTTCTCCTCGGAGAGGGTCACGCCCACCCACTTGCCGAAGGTGGCGCTGTTGGGGCGGCAGTCCACGGCGACGTCAAAGACTTCGCCCCTGGTCACACGCACCAGCTTGCCCTGGGTGTGGTTCTTCTGGAAGTGGAGGCCGCGCAGCACGCCGCGGGTGGAGCGGCTCTGGTTGTCCTGCACGAATTCCTTGTCGATGCCGGCCTCGGCGAACTGGTCTTTCTGGTAAGTCTCCATGAAATAGCCGCGGTCATCGCCGAACACCTGCGGCTCAATGACGACGACACCGGGAATCTCAGTCTGCGTAAAGGTGAATTTGCCCATAATTATTTTCCTCTCTGTTTTGTTTTATCGTTTTTTGTTATTTTGTTGTATATGGAAAAGCCTTTTGCAGCTTTTTCGCGATTTTTAATGTTTCGAGGGCTTTTGCTTTTTGGTTTTCCGGAGGCGCATCACCCGCATCACGCACAGCGTGGCACAGGCAGCAACTGCCGTGCAGGCCAGCGAGATGGCGATGAGCATTCCCGCCGTCCTGGCAGGCTTAACGTCAGAGGCCGTGTCCAGCTCTCTGCCCGCGTTTGCTTCCAGCAGCGCATCCAGCCCGGTGAGTACCGCCGGGACCCGGACACTCGTCGATTCCTGCTTATCGCCGCCATTGACGGTATACACTGCGTACACTTCCGGCGAAGTACCCAGAACGTATCGTTCGGGCAGTTCCAGCGACACCGAGACATCCCCCGCCGTCACGCCGTCGGCCAGCAGCAGCCGGACGCCGGGGTCGGTGACGGTCACCTTGCCCAGCGTTCCGCCGCCGCCCACGACTTCCACCTCTCCGGCCAGGCCCTGGGAGGGCAGGTCGGTGTAGCCGGTATAGCGTGCGAAAGCGTAGTCCAGCAGGGTGCGGACGTCGTTGTACTTATCGGTCTTCATCTCGCTCTGCATGGTCACGCAGATGAGGCGGACGCCGTTCTGTTCCGCGAGGCAGATGTAGCTGTAGCGGGCAATGTTGGTGTAGCCGATCTTGGAGCCGCGGATGGCCGGGATGTAATACCGGCTGTAGCTCAGCCGCATTTTGTCCTGCTGGGAGAAATAGCGGGTCACCGGCTGGACATTCGTGGGCGCCATGGTGTACATCTCGAGCCGGGTGAAGATGGTCTCAAAGCCCGGCTGGGTCAGCGCCCAGCGCAGAATTTGAGCCATGTCGTAGCAGCTGGTGTAGTGGTCGTCGCCGCTGATGCCGTGGGGGTTGGCGAAGTGGGTGTGCTCGAGGCCCAGCGCCTGCACTTGGGCATTCATCGCGGCCACGCCGCCCTCGATGGTGCCGCCGCCGAAGTATTCGGCCAGCAGATTCGCGCCGTCGTTGGCACTGGCGATCATGGTTCCGTAAAGAGCGTCCTGCAGGGGGACTTCCTCCCCCTCCCGCAGGGCGATGTGACTGGAATCAGTGCCTGCGAGGGAGTAGACATCCTCATGGGAGACCGTGAGCTTCACGCCGTCCCAGTTTCCCTGCGCCTTCTGGCAGGCAAGGCCCAGCGTCATCACCTTGGTGATGGACGCCGGGTGCAGTTCTTCGTTCATATTCTGCTGTGTCAGCACGAGGCCGGTGTCTGCATCAATGATGCAGTAAGCCTCCGTCGTGGTCAGAGCCGGACCCACCGCCCCGGCAGACAGCGCCGTGCAGAGCAGGAGCAACGCTGTAAGAAGTGCAGCGATGTATTTTTTCATTCTATCAATTCTCCACAAATCTTCATAGATAAACTTAGTATACCACACTTTCCCCTGCCTGAAAAGACGCCTTTCATCCACACGGACATTGCAGCACCGGCTGTAATTGCCGCCCTTCCAGCGCCGCTTCCAGCGTCTGGGGCAGCAGCTCGAACCGTGCCTTGAGGCTCTGGGGCTTGGTGTTAGGGTCATCCTGCCCGTAAGGCACAAAATAATAGTGCTTGCGCTGGTAGAGCCGGGCGATGTTCTCCCCGGAAGCGCCCAGCCCGTCGTTCGTCGAGACAGCGATGACGACGGGACAGCCCACCCGGAGCAGACTCTTCGCCGCCAGCGTCACCGGCGTGTCGGAAAGGCCCTCGGCCAGCCGGGCCAGCGTGGCCCCCGTGCAGGGTGCGATCACGAGGGCGTCGGCCAGATGCCGTGGGCCGAGAGGCTCCACCGCCTGCAGGGTATCCAGAACCGGACGGCCCGTCAGCCCTTCCAGCTGATGCCGCCAGCCGGAGGCCCGGCCAAAGCGGGTGTCCTGCCCCGCCGCAAAGCTCATCACCGGCAGAAGTTCCCACCCCTGCCCCCGCAGCGCACGGGCCGCATCCAGCGCTGCTTCCAGTGTGCAGAAGCTGCCGCAGACCGCAAAGGCCGCGCAGCGTCGTTTCTTCTCTATCATGATGCTTCCTCCCTCTGCCCGATCATATCGCACACTGTCCGGGCCACCGCCTCGCCTGCCGTCTCGGGCGCGCAGGCGGCGGGCAGGCTCAGCGCATGGATGGCTCTGTGACCCAGCCGCCGGGCCGCGTCGAAGTCGGTACCGCCGGGGCGGGACGCCAGATCTACGATAAAGCTCTGCGGCCGCAGCCGGGCCAGCACTGCCTCGCTGAGCACCGGCGCAGGCACCGTGTTCACCACTGTATCAAAAGCCGACGCTATCTGTCCGAGCCGATCGATGGGGACGCTCCGCAGCCCGAGGCTCTCGGCCAGCGCCCTCTGGGCCGGGCGGCGGGCCGCCGCCGTCACCTGCGCTCCCAGCGCTGCCAGCCGGACGCCCAGCGCCTGCCCCACCGGCCCGAAGCCGGTCAGCAGAATGCTGCTGCCCCAGAGGGTGCGGCTGCGCTCTTTCATCAGGATGCCGATGCACCCTTCCGCCGTGGGGATAGCGTTGCGGATGGTCAGCTCTTCCCGGGCGAAGTAGTCTACCAGCTCTACCCCGGCCTCGGCGGCGATGGCTTTCGCCTCCACCGACAGCATCCCGCCCAGCGCCAGCGTACCGGGCCTTGCGGCCCGCAGTAATTCGGCCAGCGGCGTCCGTGCCGCGTCCAGCGGCAGGGGCAGCAGGATATAATCTGCCACCGCTATCATCTCCGGCCCGCCCACACTGTACCCGGCCCGGGCCAGCGCCCGGGCTGCTGCGGCCTGCCGGGCGTCGCCGCCCACCACCGCAAAGCATTTCTGTCCTTCCACTGCAAGGCCCCCTCCCACATGCTCGGTGTGCCATCCTATGCAGAGGCTGTGTCGAGGGTGCAAAAAGGCCCGGCAGACGCTTTACAGCATCCGCCGGGCCTTACTTTTATTTGGGATTCAGGAGTGCGCCTTAGTGGCCGCAGCTCTCGCCGCTGCAATGGTCGCAGTCCTCTTCCAGCTTGCCCACGATGGGTTCCGGGTCGATGCCCTGACGACGGTAGTAGTCGGACAGAGCGGATTTGACGGCCTGCTCAGCGAGAACAGAGCAGTGGACCTTGATGGGAGGCAGACCTTCCAGAGCCTCGACAACGGCCTTGTTGGTCAGCTTCAGAGCCTCGTCAATGGTCTTGCCCTTGATGAGGTCGGTAGCCATGCTGCTGGTTGCGATAGCAGCGCCGCAGCCGAAGGTGAGGAACTTGACGTCAACGATGACGTTGTTCTCGATCTTGAGGTACATCCGCATGATGTCGCCGCACTTGGGGTTGCCGACTTCACCCACGCCGTTTGCGTCGGGGATCTCACCCACGTTGTGCGGATGTGCAAAATGCTCCATGACCTTTGCGCTATACATACCTGCCATTTTAGTTTTCTCCCTTCAGGCTGAAGTGACGGGCCGTGTTCTGGCCCTGCAGCCACATACAACTCATAGCACGACGGCGGGGAATGACTTCCTCCAGCACATCGCACAGATATTTCGCTTCTTCCATCGTGTTCTGCGGGCCAAAGGTGAACCGCATGGAACCGTGGCCGATCTCTTCCGGCACACCGATGCTCAGCAGCACGTGGCTGGGGTCAAGGCTGTCGGAGTTGCAGGCAGAGCCGGTAGAGGCGCAGATGCCGTGCATATCGAGGTCGAGCAGGATGGTTTCGCCCTCCAGACCCGGGAAGCTGATGTTGACGTTGCCGGGCAGACGATGCTCAAGGCCGCCGTTCAGACGGGCCTCGGGGATGTTCTTCAGGATGCGGTCGATGACGTAGTCACGCAGCTCCTTCTCGTGGGCCATGCGCTCTTCCAGATGCTCGGTCGCCATCTCGAGGGCCTTGCCCATGCCAGCGATGCCGGCGACGTTCTCAGTACCGGCGCGGTGGCGTGCTTCCTGGCTGCCGCCGTCGATGAGGTTCTGGGGCCAGATGCCTTTGCGGCAGTACAGAGCGCCCATGCCCTTGGGGCCGTTGAACTTGTGAGCGCTCATGGACAGCATATCCACGCCCAGCTCCTTGACGTCCACGGGGATGGCACCCACAGCCTGAACCGCATCGGTGTGCATCCAGACGCCGTGCTTGTGGGCGATCTCAGCGATCTCCTTGATGGGCTGGATGGTGCCGATCTCGTTGTTGGCCATCATGATGCTGATGAGGGCGGTGTCGGGGCGGATAGCAGCCTCGACATCCTCCGGACGGATGTAGCCCTCCGTGGTGGGCTTGATATAAGTGACTTCGAAGCCCAGACGCTCGAGAGCGGCCATGCTGTGCATGATGGCGTGGTGCTCGAAAGCGCTGGTGATGAGGTGCTTCTTGTTCTGGCGGGCCTTGGTGAAGGCAGTACCCTTCACAGCCCAGTTGTCGGCCTCAGAGCCGCAGCCGGTGAAGAAGATCTCGGACGTGGAGGCGTTGATGGCCTTTGCCACCTGTGCGCGGCCCTTGTCCACGAACTCCTTGGCCTCATAGCCCACACTATAATGGCTGCTGGGGTTGCCGCAGGCACCGTTCAGTGCCTCGACCATCACAGCCAGTGCTTCGGGAGCGCAGGCAGTGGTAGCAGCGTTATCCAGATAAACCACTTTTTCTGTGTTTTCCATAGGAATGGTTCCTTTCTGCTAAAATACGGGAGCACCGCGCCTTCCAGGGGGCCGGGGCGCTGCCGCATATATTCCATTTGACGGAATAGTTATATCATATCATTCCCTAGTATGTCAATGGGAATACTCGAATTTCGTGATTCAGTCACATTTCCGGCCTTTTCCGGTGAGTTTTCCCAGCAACACCTTCCATTTCGGGTAGCCCCAGCGCTTGTCTTCGTCGAAATCGTCGGCCAGCTTCCACGGGAAAGGGCTGCCGTCGAAGTAGAGATTTCCCGCTTCGTCCACGCGGTCCAGCTTTCGGGGCAGATAGTCCTCGTCGTAGTAGCTCTTACGGCGGTCGGGCAGCGCCCAGTGGAGGGTGCCGTCGGCGTCCATTCCCTCGGCCCAGACGCCGAATACAAAGGTCGCCGCCTCGCCGTAGCAGTGCTGCTCCATCCGGATGGCACCGTCGTAGTAGAACTTGATGACTTCCAGCGTGCCGGACTCCTTTTTGCCGTCTTTGCCCAGCGTGGGGCGGTAGTCCTGCTGGTAGCGGCAGCCGCAGTGGGTGCCGGCGAACTGTTTGGCGGTAAACATCTTCTGTCCTTTCTGCTTCTTAGCGCAAGCTGAACGTAAAATCATCGGCAAGGCCGTAAATCGGAGAAGTGAGAAAAATGCGTTTAGCGAAGCGGCTAGCATTTTTCCACTTCGACTTCTCCGTTGGGGTCTGAAAGGGGCGAGCAGCCCCTTTCTCGTGGATCCCTGTCCTTGCCGCGCTAAACACGCGGCATTTGCTTCGCAAACCGGACTGTCGGCTTGAAAGCCCCAGTGGGGCTTTCATGGCTTCGCCACCGCCGAGCCTCTCAATCGCGGGTGCTTTTCTGGTTCTCTTTTGGCACGCAAAAGAGAACTTAGCCCCAATGCAAAAGCGCTCTGACCCCGCGCCACAGGCGCGCGACGCCGCTCTCCGTCACATTAGAAATGCCCCTCAAAGTCCCCTTCGATTTCATAGGGCCAGCTGAGGATGCCGCCCAAATCATAGATATTGGTATAGCCCAGCGCATCCAGCTTCTGAACGGCGTCAGCGCTGCGGCGGCCGGTGCGGCAGTAGACCAGCCAGGGTGCGTCCTTGTCGGGCAGCACCTCGGCAGCGCGGCTCGTCACCTCACCCAGCGGCAGCAGTTTTGCGCCCGGGATATGGCCCACTGCGTACTCGTCCGGCTCCCGCACGTCCACAGCCTGTGCCTTTTTCGCGTCCAGCAGACGGATGGCGGCTGCGGGCTCGATCTTCTGTATCATAAGTGTCTCTCCTTATATCTCTTGTTGCATCATCTTATGATAACAGATATTTTTTGTTCTAGCAAGATGACTTTTCGATATTTCCGCGTCCGGAGCAAAAGGCAGGTTTTTTCACTTTCCAAAAGCGGGTAGTCGTGGTATACTGGAAGGCAAGCAAGGAGAAAACCGCTATGAAATTTTCCACCAAGAGCCGCTATGCGCTGCGGCTGATGGCCGAGCTGGCCCGCTACGCCCCGGGTTCTACCGTCTCGCTGAAGGAGATCAGCGAGCGCCAGCAGCTGAGCCTGAAATATCTGGAGCAGATCGTCACCCCGCTGGCCCGCGTGGGCCTCGTCAAGAGTGAGCGCGGCAGTCAGGGCGGCTACCGCCTGACCAAAGCCCCCGCCGACTACACCGCCGGTGAGATCCTGCGCGCCATTGAGGGCAGCGTTGCCCCCATCCCCTGCCTCGGCAGCGAGACCAACGAATGTCCCATGTCTGACCAGTGCTTCACTCTGCCTTTCTGGGCCGGCCTCGACGAGGTCATCAACCAGTACATCGACAGCGTGACCCTCGAGCAGCTGGCCCAGAGCCTGCCTGCCGTCAAAGAGGGCTGCGGCTGCTGCGGCACCAAGTCCTGATTTTTCCACCCCGGGATTGACTCCGCGTCCAAAAAAAGGTATACTATCTAAGTATCACCGCCGGGGTGTTGCGCAGTTGGTAGCGCGCCTGCTTTGGGAGCAGGAGGCCGCGAGTTCGAGTCTCGCCACTCCGATATGAATAAAACCCACGATGAAACGCTTGAAATTTGGCGTTTGTCGTGGGTCTTTTTGTTCGATATGAAGGGCAAAATTGCCCATTTGTGCGTTATTTGTGCGTTATTGCCTCAAAAACTGCCCTGCGCGGCGCTCTGGTCGCCCTGAACACAGGACACAAGAGCGGCATATCTGGCCTTGAAGATGTCCATAAGGACTTGCACCGCTCGGCCCTGCTGCACCGCGTTCCCCTCCTCGGTCGCGTCGTCCACCATCTTGATACACACAGCCACATCCCCCATAGCGATCACAGCACTTTCCACGTCAACACGGTTCATTGTAAAAATCTCCCTTCAAAATAAATCCCGGCAGGCTTCTCCTGTTCCGCCGGGTCAGCGGTTTGTTTCAGGCGTTCAGGGGCTTCACTTGGGACGCTCCAAAGAATGACGCGCGGTAGGTCTGGCCGTCGCCCTTGCTGGAATGGATGAGAACCACTTGGAAAAGGGCCTTTGCACCATGCAGGACTTCGCACCCGGCGGCTCTCCACCCTGCCCATGTGTTGACTTCCTCGGTCACCCCGGCGGCGGTCTGGGCTTCGCTGATGCGCTGGGCGTTGATGGGCTGCGCCTTTGCGCTGTTCCATGCCCGGTGCAGGCATTCGGCAAAAGCGGCTGTGCCTTTGCGGTAGAGCTTCCATGCCTTGTGCATGATCTCAGAAAGATTGTACTTCATGTGATAGCCTCGCTTTACTTTGCGGGCCAGCCCTGCTATACTGGGCTTGACCCTGTTGTTGGGTTTGGCTCGGTGTTGTAGTTGGTAGCTCTCACCGGGTCATTTTTCATATACAGCGGCGGGAGTGGGTTACTGACTTAGCATGCGTTCACGGCTTACAGCGCTTCCGGTTCTTACTTCGCCCCTTGCCTTCCGGTCGTGCTCCCTTGCTGTGATTCTATTATAGTACTGTTTACCGTACAAGTCCATTGACGGATTCAACAAGGTTTACAGTGTGTTTCTGTGCATATTTGTACTGTTAACCGTTCTGATTTTGTGATATACTGTTTACAGAACAGGAGGGAAAGAAATGGTTACTGAGGCAAGAAAAAGAGCCAATGCCAAATGGGACAAAGAAAACATGGTCGTTCTGGCCTGCAAGGTCAAGCGGGAAACGGCTGAACAGTTCAAGGCTGCTTGTGCCGCACAGGGAACAACGTCCAACGCTGTTTTGCAACAGGCGGTAAAAGCCTATTTGCAGCAGGCCCCCGCACAGGAGCCGCCCCGCGCCGCCGGGGATTCGATGCAGGACGATGAAACAGAGGCCCGGCGGGCGGCTGTTCTGGCAAAAATCAAGGAGCTGTAAAAGGCTGGGAAGGATGTTGAACGATGCCAGACCACGCCAAACAGGTTGGCGTACTGTGCCAGCACGTTATTGATCTGCTGGGCTTGACCATGAAAGAAGGGCAGAGTATTCTACTCGGTGAATCCAACATTGCCCACATGGTCAGCAACCACCCGGCAGATTATGCCCTGTATGGGGAGTATATCCCGCTGATTCTGTCTGCGCCGGACTATGTAGCCCTGAATGCAAAGGACAGCTCGATTGAATACGTCAAGGAAGTTCAGGTAAACAGCATATACGTCAAGGTGGCTGTCCGTGTTTCGGCTCGTGGGCAGCTCTTTGCCCGGTCGATTTATCGGCTGAACACAAACCGCGTTCTAAACTTTATCGAAAAAGGCACGTTGAAGCGGTATTGAATCAAACAGAACGATTTGACATTTTTTCGCGTTCTGGTATAATAGACTTGCAAAGAGAACCAGAGGACGGAACAGGCAGCCGTCGCCCATTGTTAGGAGATGCGGGAAGCGTCACCCCGCCTGATTCTCGAACAGAAAGAGGCCGTTGCAGAGATGCAGCGGCCTTTTGCTATAAGCTGGGGCGCGTCTGATCTGCCCCATTGAGAAGGGAGCCTTATATGCTACACGTCGTTAAAATTGGCGAAAGCTATGTTTGCCCGGTCTGCGGCAAGTACACGTTTGAGTATGCCGGGGACTTTGATATTTGCCCGGTGTGCAACTGGGAAGATGATCTTTGCCAGCTCGAAAACCCGGATGAAGAAGACTGTGCCAACCACATGAGCCTGAACCAAGCCCGCGAGGCGTGGGCGCATGGTCGGCGGGTCGATGAATGGGAAGACGAATAACCCGCCGGGCGGGTATAGTATGGAGGTTGCAGTTGTGCGGCCTCCTTTTTGTTTTGCCTGTGCATACTCTCGCAACGTCTGGCAAGCACCTAGAACGGGCGATGCACTGCCCGGCGGGAAAGTTGATGCAGACATAAAGAAAAGCCCTCGCGCCTCTGTTTCTGAGGCCGTGGGGGCTTCGTGGGTCATGCGGCGAGTAGGTTACTCACCCACAACGCCGTTGTTGCATGTTTCGCTGTCTTCGGGCCGTTCCTCTTCCGGGACATACTGCACAACAAGCTGCGGCTTGCCAGCTGCATCAATGACCGGGCTGATGTGGATAGCGTCACCGTGGTTTGAGCCGGTGTTGTCCGTCCAGCCCTCAAAGAATAAGCACAGCCCTTCCCCTGCATCGTTGACGATGTAGTGGACAGCCTTGCCCTTGAGGGTGTTTTCCAGTTCGCGGGTACTGATTTCGGTGAATACGTTCATGTTTTTATTCTCCTTTGCGGTTGAGGTGTATCTTCAGAGATGCCGGACTGCATCCCTTGAGCCTGTTTTGTGGGGGCTGTCCGCCGGACGGTCCCGGCGGCTGGTGCGCACCTCTGCTTCTTCTGCAAAGCGCTTTTGTAGGAAGTATTTCAGCAGGGTCAGGAAAGATTTCTCTCTCGTCTCGTCGAATGCCTGCACGGTGTCATAGACGGCGAAAAAGCTGGCTTGCACAAGGTCTTCAGCGGTCGTCATGCCTACTGTGTGGTTCTTCGCATAGTAAACGGCCTTTTTCTTGACAAAGCCTTTCACCGCGTTCCATAAGTCCAAAAGCGTTTCCTCGCTGCCGTCTCTGGCACGGACAGCAAGCGCGTTCAGTTTAGCTTTTTCCAATGGGTTCTCCTGCTTTACTCTAAACCATCATCAAACGCGGAAAGCCTGCGCAACTCCTCATCCGTCAAGCTGTCGAATGGGTTCAACGTGCCAGCGGCAGCACGTTCCAGAGTGAGCGCCTTTGAAAGCAGCTCGGAGGCCTTGAGCCTGTCGGCCTGCTTGGCCTCCTGATCTCGCATTGTGGTTGTCCAAAAGCTGCGGATTTCTTCAAGGGTCGCTGTGTTCTCGGCCATGATCTCCGCGTTACGGTCGGCCAGATATTCCCGAATGTCGGCATATGTCAACAGCCGCTGGCCGATGCTCCGGGCGGTTCTGGCACTGTACCCGGCTTTCCTCGCCGCCTCCGCTGCGTTCCCACACTTGAGGTAGGCTTCACAAAATGCCCGTTGTCTTTGGTTCATGGTCTGGCTGCCTGTTCTCCGCCCTCGGCTCCTCCCGGCGGTCTTGTGGTGTCCTTCATGCCTTATCCCTCCATTCCTGATCTGCCATGTGGCCGCTCGGTGTACTCGCTGCACTCCGGGCGGCTTTTTCTTTTTGGCTGTGCCAAAATGGCATAGTGCAAGGCCTCTACTTGTGCCAAAATGGCATAGTGTAGTTGTAACAAACCGCCTTATACTGTGCCAAAATGGCATAGTGCGAATACGATGGTACGTTGCTTTCTATTTTGCCGCACTATGCCAAAATGGCACACATATACTATATATAGCCATGTATTGCCAAAAAACTAAGGCGGTTCTAACCAGCGGAAACAAAACTGGTAGTCGTTTTCTGTACGAGTATTTTTTCCGCTTCTTATGATCTCTATAAAACCGGTGGCTTCGAGCTCCTGCAAGTACCTTCTGCCCGTTCTCACTGGGATTCCTAAAGCCTCCATTCTGGATGCAGGAAACTGAAAGTTGCGCTCTCCTGCCGCCTCCATCGCTGCAAGAAGATAAAAATATCTAGCTCCGACAGTTAAGGAAATAAAGCGCTTGTTGTGTACCAACGTGTCACCCACTTGTATAAAACGCCCTTCCTTTTGGTTTGCGGATGCGGTAAGCCAACGCTTTATTCTGCCGTCACTCTTACCAGTGCGCCCCATATCAGATTACCCATGACGGCTTTCCAGCTCCGCCGGGTCGTCACCTTCGTTGAAGTAGGCGGCAAGACTGTCCATATTGACCAACCAGCGGTTGCCAGCACAGACAAAGCGCACCTTGCCGGCGCGGCAGAGCGTCCGAATGTAGGCGGCGGTAACTCCGAACTGTGCAGCGGCTTCTTTTACGGTTGACATGTTTGGATATGTGATAGCGTTTGACATTTTTGTACTTTCCTCCGTTGACTTTGGGTTGATTCCGTGATAATATCGTATCACATGATATGAATTTAGTAAATATTATGTTTTTCTTGGTATTATCTTAATTATTGTCGGAATCCTTATAACTCTAACCTGAAACAGTAAGAAAGCGATATAAAGTATGGGAACAAAACATGAATCAGCAATCAAAACTGATAACTCTCTCAAAATAAAGCAGGGGCGACGGGCAAAGGCGGCAATTATCAGAACAGGAATGCAACAGGGAGATTTTGCTATTAGTGTTCTCCATGTTACGCCGCAACATCTATCAAACGTCGTTACGGGAAAGCAAAATTTAACAGAGGACAATGCGAGAATCATAGCCAACGCGGCGGGCGTTCGTCTGGAATGGCTGTTCTGTAAGGATGACTACATGACAGAAGAAGAAATTGAAGCGGCCGCAAAAAAGGCCGAATATGCTGCGCTTGATCTTGCGTCAAAGTTGTTTGCTGTCGATGATGCACTTGAAAAAGCATTAGCTCAGAAACTGCAATTTGAAAGCCTGTGCAAAAAAACATCAATTTCAGATAAAACAATCAATTCGTTCAAGAAGGAAGTTCTCCATTACGTCGATTACCTTGCAGAAAAAATTATTAGGGAGGCGCTAAAGAATGGCTCAGATCGTGAAGCGAAAGAATAAAAACGGCTCCACTTCCTACCTGTTCCGGGTGTCTACCGGGTATGATCGGAACGGCAAGCAGGTCACAACGTCCCGCACCTTCACCCCTCCGCCCACCTTGACCGGGCGCAAGCTGGAAAAGGAAGTGCGCCGCCGGGCAGATGAGTTTGAACGGGAAGTGCATAACGGTCTTGCTCTCGATGCAGATATGAAGCTGGATGACCTGATAGACCGCTGGTTTTCGGAGTACATCGACAAGAAGTGTAAACCCAAAACCGGGGTAGAATATCGGTATCTTAGGCCGCGTATCTCTGCGGCGCTGGGCCACATGAGGGTAAGCCAGATAAGGCCCTCGCACCTGATGGCCTTTTATTCCAGTCTGGAAGAGGCAGGAGCGCGGCGGGATTCTGTATATCTGGCTACGTCTGCCCTCCTCAAAGAGCTGCCACGCGGCAAGCGGCAGGAGACCGCAAAGGCTGCGGGTGTAGGTGGGCGCACAATGACCTGTGTTTGCAACGGAACGCCGGTAAGCCGGGCCTCAGCTGAGAAGGTAGCCCGCGCCGCCGGGGTGATCTTCTCCAAAGCGTTCACCGAACAGGTCAAAGAGGGCGGCAAGCTCAACGGGAACACGGTGCAGCACTATCACCGGATGTTGTCCAGCGTCTTCACAAAGGCTGTGCAATGGGGCATTGTGGAGGATAACCCGGTAAAGCGGGCAGAACCGACAAAGGGAGAAGCTGTTGAAGTGTCCTATCTGGAAGAGGCCGACGCCGCGCGGCTGCTGGCTGCGCTGCATGATGTTCCGCCACAGTACAGCGCTATGGTGCAGCTTGGTTTGTTCACAGGGATGCGCCGGGGCGAGATTTGCGGCCTGCGTTGGTCAGATATTGATTTCAATGCCTCCACCATCTCCGTAAACCGCACAGTGGAATACATCCCGCATGAGGGGCTTATCTTCACAGCACCAAAAACCAAAGCGTCAAACCGTACCTTCAAGGTGGGCGCAAACTGTATGGATATGCTGAGGGAGTACCAGCTCTATCAAAAGGCGGAACGGCTGCGCGTTGGGTCGATGTGGGCGCGTACTGTGCAGGTGGAGAACGGAAAGACGGTGCAAAATGACCTGTTGTTTACCAGCTGGGACGGAACACCCTTTGATCTGGAAAGATTGACAACATGGTTCCCGCACTTCCTGCGGGCGCATGATCTCCCGGCGGTGCACTTCCACAGCCTGCGGCACACCTACGCAAGCCTGATGATAGCCGCCCATGTTCCCATCACAACGGTTTCGGGCCGTCTGGGCCACGCTCAGACCTCCACCACCACGGATATTTACGCGGGGTTCATCCGTACAGCAGACGCGGCAGCGTCGGACGCAATGGAAATTGTTTTTGACAACATCCGCGAAAAGAGCCGGGCATAAAAAGAGCGGGCAAAGGCCGCTGTATAATACCTCTGTCCGCTTTATCGCACTGCTGTTTTGTGCGTTATTTGTGCGTTATTCATCCAAAATGAAACAAAACCAAAGAGAATCGCTTTGAATAAATATGACGGTGATTCAACATAAAATAAGGCGATTTGCAACCATTCAATCCGATTTTGGGCATATTTGGGAGCAGGAGGCCGCGAGTTCGAGTCTCGCCACTCCGACCAGACAAAAATAATCCGAACTTGTTTCCGATAGGAGATGGGTTCGGATTATTTGTTTTCTTCGGAAAATTCAACGCAGGTGTCCGTGGAAGATGAAATCCGAAATCATAGATCGACCGATATAAGCTACGACATGATTTCAGGAGGACATGAACATGAAGTACGATGCAAGAGCTTGCCATTTCAACATGGACACCGGCTGCGTGGAGCTGCTGCTCCGGGATGGGAGAATGATCTCCATCGACTGCACCGGGGTCGAGGATGCACTGGACGTGACCATGGCGCAGAGGTCAGAACTGGATTATCTCATCTACTATGACTCGCTGGGCTACGCGGATTTGATTCTGAACGGCGAACCAGAGGAATACCTGCGAAATGTGGCTGGAAGCCACGGATTGGAAGATTGATGGCAAAACAAAAACAGGGTGCGCCCCGAATAGGACGCACCCCGCAAAAATCCACACACGATAAGTAAGACAGGGAGTTCCCCAACGGGAACTTCCTGTTTTTCTTTGCCAGAGATATGAGCCTGTTCTGCCTGCCACGCGGCAAACTCCCGCTGACCTTCCTCGCTGTTCCAGCAGGCAAGGATGGCTGGGTAGAATGCCCGTGCCAGACGGTCGATGACTTCATCGGGATAGGGGGAAGTGTTTGTGGACTTTTTCTTTTTGTTCAAACGCACGCTCCTTTGATCGTCCCACCGTGGCAAAGCCGGGCGAGAAAATCAAAGTTCCAATTTTTATCAGGCGCAAGGGCGCGGATGCTTTCCGCCCTGCACTTGCGGCTGGGAGCTCGTTGATGGCTTACAGGTGTCTGCTGTTATGCGGTCTTTTCTTCTTCAAGGGCTTCTGCAAGAGCCTTTTCCAGATAGGTTTCGATTTCAGTCAGGTAGTTAGCAGGTCGCTGCATTGCGAAGCGGAGAACCTTCTGCTTTTCCGGGTCAGTGAAATAGCTGGGATTGTTTTTGAGCGTTTTCTTCCATGAGTTTTTCATCATTTCGGTCGCACGGCTCAAGGATTTGTAAACCTTCATAAACTCGTCCGGCACATGATAGCACCGGAATTCTTCTGTTTGTGGCGTGGGCATGGGAACGGGTTCCGCTTTTTCAGGCTCAAATTCAGCGCTGGCAGATTCCAACACTTCCAATGCCTCTGGATGCAGGATTTGAGCAAGGACATCTGAACGATGCTCGACACTTGCCTGCACAAGCTTGGACATTTCTTCGTTGGTGAACTTCACTTCGCCGGAAAAGACTTTCTGCTTGATGCCAGGAGAGAGGTTGTCCGCGATGTCGATGCCTCGTGTATAGTGGCTGGCACGGAGAACAGAGGCACGGCTGACACCGTTTTCTTCTGCGATTCGGTCGCAGGTTTTCTTCCCGGAGTGGTGGTTATCATCGTGAGCACCACCACTTTTCTTTGCTAAAGTGTACTGATTGCCCCGAAAGATTTTTGCAGCCTTCTTCTCGGCTTCGTACTGCTTCCCAAGCAGATAGCGTTTCTGTTCGGGACTCAGGTTTCGCCGTCCCAACTGATTCCGGCAAATCCACGCAATGGCTTCTTCGCGGTTCTCAAATCGGAGCGGCATGGTGGAAAAATAAATCTCAGGATGCTTCTGGAGAATGGCATAACG